>MPLX02109143.1_pt1 | contig 139800 bp, 169 predicted proteins | sample 1617341 | NCBI WGS metagenome assembly MPLX02 (sample SAMN05944804, study PRJNA350692) | marine metagenome | biome: marine; feature: ODZ; material: water; isolation source: 120 m water sample filtered on 0.2 um supor filter | place: Pacific Ocean | collected 2012-04-08 | depth 120m m | reverse complement strand
TGGTTTTTCCTGAACTGGTTTTTCCTGAACTGGTTTTTCCTGAACTGGTTTTTCCTGAACTGGTTTTTCCTGAACTGGTTTTGTTTCTAATTGAGTAGAGAGTTTGTTTAATTTTTCTTCTAATGCAGAATCAATTTCGTCATCAATAAATTCAACTTCAGGTAAATCACCAAGATAATCTAATTTTGCTATATTTTTGTCAATTCTTAAAAAATAATCTCCACCAATTCTAAAAGAATTGAGTTTATTTCCTAATTTCCATGTAGAACCACTTTTGTAAATTGTTACATATGAAAAACCACTTTGTATGTCTGAAGATATATTCAAACGATCAATTTCAATTCCAGGAGTTATTCCTGATTCAGTTTCACTATGTCGTTTAATTATAGAAATTTTATGATCTAAATCATAAGTTACTTCAGAAATAAGGAAATCGGCCCATTTTTTCATTACAAAAACTATTGATAATTTTCCAGTAAATAAGCCATATCAATGAAAAACTACAATTTAGAAGAAAAATGTTTTTGAAATCAAGTAAAATTATTAAAAATAGAATTATAATTGGAATAAAAAAATCATAATTAATGGATATATCAATTGAACCATGGAAAAAATTAGTCATTCATGAAATTATTGAATATCAATTTGATGACTGGGTTAAACAGATTGCATTTAGTACAAAATCGTCAGGAGGGGGAATTCCAACAATGCAATGGACAAATGGCATCGTATTTTCACCAGCAAATTTTCCAACAACAAATGCAACAATTGAAGAGCAACTGAAAGGGGTGTTACATTGGTCATCCGTATCTTTTGCAATTAAAGAAAAATTTGAAAAACAAATTGTCAAAGAAAATGCAACAATAAATCTAGTTGATGTTAGTGTAAATGAAATTTTTAAAGAATTGGCGATGAATTTGAAAGATCGATCAAAATATGCAAATAGTAAATCTGATAAAAGCTAATGAATGTTGAAAAAGCATTAAAAAATTGTGAGATTTATTTAAAACAGATTAAGCAATATGATCCAGATCCATTTTATGTAAATTATTTTTTTGTAAAATATATTGATTCTGTGAAAAAAATATTTGACTTAATTTTTGAAGAAGCAAATAGAGATTTTGGATTATTCATTTCAGAAAATATAACATATGAAAAATTTTTTGAAAAAGCAAAATTAAAAAATGATCTAAAAGCAATTGAATTTTTAAAATGGTACATAGAAAATTTTTCTCAAGAACATCATGAACAATTTCCAAATATAATGAAAAAAATTTGTCAGTTTAAAAATGAATTAGAAAAAATACCTGAAATTAAAATAATGATCAGGACCACAGACAGATACAAAGACGATATATGTCAACAAATTAAAATTAATTTGAGTAATGAAAAACTCCGTTCTAAATCAGAACTAAATATTGAAATAAAAAGACAATTACCGATATTTCTAGAAATTACAAATCACAAGAGAAAATTAAAAAAAGAACCAAAAATAGATGACAATCAAGTAATAGCAACTGCATTTTTAGATATTGAAGATCATAAAGATGTGGAAATTGTATACGTATCTGAAATTTACATACAAGTTATGAAACGACTGATTAAAAATTCAAGAATTAAAATCAAAGAATTAACAACATGGAAATAACTTAATCAGAGAATCCAAAAATAGGATATCCTTTTTTAATCTTAATTATTGGCAGATATGAAAAACCATGTTCAAAACTATTTGAAAATTCAGGATCTAGTCCACGATTTCCTTGATACTTAACAAAATGTTTGTTAGGTTCAGAATCTAGATTTACGTAATTGAAATTATAGTATACTTCATCCATATCTAATGATGTAATGTATCCTAACACCCAAGATTTTTTTCTTGGTAACGCATACAATGTAAGATTTTGTTCATCAGGAAATTCAGGGTCATATGTTAATCGTGCTAAACTTCCTAAATCTTGAACTTGGATTGGATGAAATTGATCAGATATTTCTATAGATTTTTCAGGTAATGATGAAATTTCAGATTCCATATGGATTACAGGTGCATAATGTGAAATATTTTTTGTAGAATCTACAATATTACAAATTTCTTTTCCAGCATTAATCTGATATGAGACATACCTCCCGAATTTTGGCATTGATGTATAAAAAATCAATAATGTGTTTGCTAGAGGTAAACTACTTGAAATTATTCTTGAACCATCAAATTCATGTGAAAAAACTCTTCGGGGATATTCTCTAAATGCACAAACATATCTTGCCAAATCATCAAATCCAGATAATTCAATTAAACATTCATTCTGAGAAATCTCCATTAAAAAATATTAGTCAATCATGTTTTTATTGTTTTAAAAATTTAGAAATTTTTATTTTGAATAATTTTTTCAAAATAATACACTACAAACTAGACAATTCAATAAAAACTTCTAATGAAAGTGAAAATATAAAAAAGAAGTTATTATCTTGTCTCAAAAAATTATTGAGATTTTGGCCACATTGAACTCCAAGTTTCAGTGAATTTTTTCATCATTTCACCATAAGTATTCATCTGTTCCAATCCAGATGAGCTTAGACTCTTTTGCCAATTTTCAATAAATTGTTTGAATGCTGAGGCATTAGAATCATTGAGAGCATTTTGCCAATTTGTACCAAAATCTTTGAAAGAATTCATACCTGCATCAGTCATAGCTTTTTGCCAATTTTCTCCAAATAATTTTAGAGTTTCAGCACTAGATTCTACAGTTGCTTTTTCCCAAACTTCATTAAATTTGGATTGCATTTCATTGCTAGAATTTTGGATTTGATCAAAAAGAGATTTCCAATTTTCAAGAGATTTTGTATATTCTTGCCATAGTGAATCCCATTCATGATTTTTTTCTTGATCAGACATTAACTAAAGACGATTTTCATTATTCTTAAATTGATCTATAAAAAATCACAGGATTATTTTTGACGATTTTCTAATCGTTTTTCCATACGAATTTTACCTTCATCAAACTTAATTCTATCATCATCAGTTTTGAGAGATAATTTAGATACTTGGATGGGTTTTCCATTTTCGTCAAGAGCCACAAATGTGACAAAAGCAGTTCCAGTTACAGTTCTAATTCCAGTTACAATGTCTTCAGCTTCTACTTTGACTTCAATTTCCATTGATGAATTATGAACATAGTTAATTCTAGCATTTAGTGAAAGAACATTTCCTACAAAAACGGGTTTAAGAAAATTTACACTATCCATACATACTGTAACTGCATTTGATTGGGAATGTCGTTGTGCAACAATTCCCGCAACCATATCAATATGTTTCAAAATTTCACCACCAAATACATTTCCTGCAGGATTTGCATCTGTAGGAAACATTCTGACAATTACTTCAGCATGAGATTCAGAAGGAGATTTTTCACGAACATGAGAATTATCTGATGACATGATTCTATTTGAAATATTTCTCTAGTTTGATTTTGTCAATTTTTGGAATCTTTGCTAGTTCAAATCCTTCAGGACGTTTAGAAGAAGATCTGGTTGCATCTATGCCAATTTTTGCAGTTTGTAAATTTTTTTGATCACTAGAAGGATCAAGACTGGAACCACGAACGTTTTTGATTATTATCAAATCTTTGTCTGCCTGAAATCTTGTTGCCATGGCATATTCAACGGATTCTGCACTGTTAGGATCAATATCCTCATCAACAACAGTTACTTGTTTAAGTGAACGGTGTGAATCAAATGTTTTTTGAATTATTTTTTTAGGATCAGATTCACGTTTCTTTTTTATTTGTACAACTGCATGTAACCAATTACATCCACCATTAGTCATTGAAACTTGTTGCGTTTGAGAAAATGATTTTTTTAATTCTCCATTTAATTTTGATTCAATTGGCATTCCCATTAGTAATCTATGTTCAGAATATCCTGATAAAACATCATGAAAAATAGGATTGTTTCTAAAATAGAGATTTTCAAGTTCAAAAATTGGTTGAATTCTTTTATGATCATATGTTTGAAGCATTTCTACCATCCATTCAGGATGTGTTTTATCACGAAGTATTTTCCCTTCCATTACAATTTCAGAACCAGATGGAACATTCAATCCCGAATAAGGAAGTGTTGCCAAAGTAAGTTTTCCACCTAAAAGGGAATTTGCAATATCGATTTCATCTTTTCCCCATTCTGCCTGATATGCCCCTGCAATTGAAATTGCAGGATGAACACCAACAGTAATTGCTATTTTCAAATCTTCTCCATGATCTTTTGCATCAACAAAACATCGATGTAAATGACGTCCTTCAACCATTCTTATGGAAAAATGAGTTTTGTCAATTGGCATCATTCTATGAAATGAAGAGTTTTGTTTCCCAGTTTCAGGATTTTTTGCGTAGGCAATAGATGATGTAATAAATGGCCCTGATTCTTTTTCAAAATGACTTACTATAGGCATAGAAAAGATGTTCTTAGACTTATTTTCCATGAATTTTCCTGAAGAAATTATTTTTGGGCGTTTTGCTTTTTTAATTGCAGAAATTACTTTTCCATGAATATTATCTTCTGTGCCCCCAACTGCAAGTGCAAATCTTTTCCTAGTCCCCACCAAATTAGCAATTAACCGAAAGTTGCTTTCTTTTATATTTTCAAATAAAACAGCATTTGAACCGTCAACTTTTGCAGTAATACCTGCAATCTCATATTTTGTAGAAACTTTAGTTTTTGTAGTTTTTAGTTCATTATTCTTTTTAATTTGGGAAATATACTTTCTTAAATCACTCATTCTCAATCAACTCCATTACCTCAGTCATTAAGCCTTTTGCAACAATAGGTTCTAACTCTTTTTGAATAAAAGTTGAAACAAGAGCAACTCCTCTCATTCTAGTACTTATTCGTTCAGCAACAAGTTTTAAAAAAAGACCTTCTGTTCTAGATGGAATAATTGTAGTTGTAATAGGAGTAGGTCCAGTTGCTAATGAGGCAACCAAAGAACCAATTTTATTAGATCCTTCGGTAATAGAAACAAAAAATCCATTCTCAAATTTTTGAATATGTAAAGAAAAATTTCGGTTCTCCAAATGTACCATTTTCTGGAAAAATCCATTTGGAGAGTTCAATAAGCTATGAACAAGTCTTATGCTTTTATTGCTATTGATTCACTTTTGAGGGAAGCATCAACGTCAGGGTTCTTTTTGCAGTTTTTCTCGTGTTTGTCTGGATAAACAAACAGTTTTTCACAGAATTGACATGCAGTTTTTTCTTTACCTTTTGCTGATAATTTGGACTTGGTGGTTTTAGCTTTTTTGGTTTTAGCTTTTGATTTGATAGTTACTTCTTCAACTTCTGATTTGTTATCAGCAATTGCTTGAGCTTCTATAGAATCTGCTTCAACTCTTGCACGTAATTTTGCTTTGTATTTTAGATTACGTGGTTTGGTTCTTAATCTATAACCACAGCATGGACACCAAAGTCCTTCCCACTTGATGAAAATTTCACAAATTTGACATCGACGTTGTCCAGAAGCATATCTTCCGGTTCCAACAGGCTTTTGAGCCTTGTATCTTACACAAATTCCTTTACAAGTCATCTTGGTAAGTGTTATAGAAATCACAACTATATAAGGATGGTTTGCTATAAATTATGAAATTTTGATATAAAACATGAAAATATTTGAAGAAAAATCATGATCATATATAAAAGTTATATAAAAAAGAAGAAAATGTTCAATAAATTTATATAACATCCGAAATTCGGTTTTTTTTGAAATAATTATACATATCAATATAGTTGTTCGACAAAAAAATTCAATTTTTTCAAGGAAAATCACTAATTTGTAACTGTATAATTATTTTAAACATTATTTCAGATCTATGAAAAACAAAAGTAAGGATCACCATTTTCCAAGAGAAAATTTTAGCCAGTGATGGAAAGAGGCAAAATATTTTGGCGAAATCCATTACGTTGTGAAATGTATTTTGCAGAAAGCATATCCCGTTTTCCTCCTTGATTAAAATTTTTAATTTTTAGACTGGTTTTGTGTTCATCAACAAATTCTAATTCGAATGAAGAGCAAAAATGAAGATTCAACATATCTACTATTTGTGTTGCAATTTCCATATTTCCATCTCCAATTTTTATGATTTTTCTTTTTGCTCTTAAACCACCTAAAACTCCAATAATATGAAAAACTAATTTTTCAACGGATGAATCAAACGAATTCTCAATTTCTTTTCCATAATAAAAAATAGACAATCCAATTCTTTGTCCAGGATCAATACCCATAATCAAAATTTCTTCTTCAAAATCTAGATTTAGTTTTTGCATCATAAGACCTCTAAGTACAGTTGGGTGATACTCAAAAATGTCTTCATGAAGTAGTGGGATATCACATGTTTTTGGAGATTCCTTCATAGTAGTAAGAATAAGATTTCCAGAATACTCTAAAATTTCTTCAGGAAGAATAGAATCAAAAGGTAGTTTGAGGGCCTTTAGATAACTAGAAAATTTGTAATAATGTCTACCATAAACGGTTGCAATTCCAATACGAGAATTAAGTAATGGATCCACACTTTGTAAAATTAAAAATATGATTTATGATTATGCTTTCAAAACAGTTGATACAACATATTTTACTGCGTCATCAAAATTAGAATCAATACCAGATTGAATTTCAGACAATTTTGTCTCTCCATCTTGAACAATTTTTGCAGATTCTGCAGTTGCCTTTTCTTTAGATGCATTGATAATTACTTCAGCTTCTTTAGTAGCCATTTCTCTAGTTTTTTCTAACAGACTATCAATTTCTGTAATAGCCCTAACTGCAAGTTGTTTTTTCATATCACCAGATTTGTCATTTAATGAATCCAAATCAGCCTCCAAGCTATTCAAAGATTTGATTATTCCAGTGACTTTAGATTCAGCCATACTACTCATTATACTGATGGCTCGATGAATCCATTACTTAAATCATTCATTTTAAACTAGTTTTTAGGCACAAAATATGGAAAATTGTGAAATTATGCAGAAGTGAGATTTAAAATTGCTTTTGCTAGATCACCTTTTGCTTCTTCTAAAGCAATTCTAGCCTTTTCTTCATCAACACCAGATTGTAAACTAACTAATTGAATGTCTTCTTCAGAGAATATAGGAACTTCTAGTTCTTTTTCTTCATAGCTATCAGCTGTTACTGTAAAAATAGAATTATCTTTTGCTTTCATTTCAGTAACGGAAGGTTTACTGATAATAATCTCTTTTTTGTCAGTTTTTATGATGACCTCTTGAACATTTGAAAGTTCATTCATATCAAGACCCATTTTATCCATCATTCTTCGCATTTCGCGATTTCCTCCACGCATCATAGCTGTTTTTCCTCATTACGACTTTTTAAACTATCTCTAACCTTAACTGCCACACCTTGATTAAAATCAGAAATCATCTCACAAGATAAAACAGCCTTACCAACTGCAATTACTTTATTTTTGAATAATACAGGAGTATCGCCAGATATTTGCACGTTTTTTCCACATTTTATCACATGTTTACAAAACACTGATCTTCCTTCCATTACAAACGGAGCAGCATCTTGATTAATGTGAATACAATTTTCCTTGAAAGATTTACTTTTTAGTAGTATTTGAGCAAAATGTGTACTAATTGCCAGTCCTCCATCAATTCTTAAAGTACAGAGCAATTTTCCCTTCTGGGATACAGTTCTAATCCTTCCCGTTTTTCGTGAAAAAGTAATTTCAATGTCTTTTGGTAAATATTTTGAAACACCATTCCCAAATAATGCATCAAGGGAGTTTTCTAATTTTTGAACATGTTCCATAACATCACAAAATCTTTTCTAAATATTAGTTCAATGTAAAACCATAGGATAGATCTTAAACTATATAGATGGGATTTTTATAATTAGACTATGGATGAGAGAGAAGAAACAAGGAAAATTCAATTTACTGGAAAATCATCATACATAGTTTCATTACCAAAACAATGGATAGTGGAACTTGGTCTAAAACAAGGAGATCATCTCAGAATAGTTAGAAAAGGTTCATCGACATTAGAGGTGTATCCATCAAAATTTGAATCACATAATTATAAAAAAGAAGAAGCCACAATTGAAATTAATTCAGATGAAAAATCGTCGTCTATTGTTAGAAAATTAATCTCATTGTATTTTCTGGGATACAAAACAATCAATGTAAAACCAAAAGATGGTAGATTAAATCCAACTCAAAGGAATATTGTAAAAGAATCAGTTAAGCGAATGTTAATGGGTTCTGAAATAATTTCAGATTCAATTAATGGTGTTACAGTTCAAGTTTTGGTTAATTTATTAGAGTTGTCAGTAGATGGAGCATTCAAACGAATGCTGCACTTGGCTAAATCAATGTCTAGTGACGCAATTTTAGCAACAAAAGAAAATAATTTAGAATTAGCTGAAGAAGTAATCAATACAGATGATGAAGTAGATAGATTTGGATTCTATATTATTCGCCAATTAAAAATAGCAATACAAAATGAACATATGCTCAAAGAGATGGGATTTAGAAATCCTAGAAATTGTCTAGGATATAGATTAGTTGTAAAAAATATAGAAAGAGTAGGGGATCATGCAGCCTTTATTGCAAGAGATGTCATAGAATACAAAAAATCAATTAAAAAAGAAATTTTGGGAAAACTTCAAGATATGAATGAATTTTGTCTTTCAGTATTAGATGATGCATGTTTAGCATTATTCAAAGAAGATTATGTTCAAGCAGAAAGAACTATTGAAAAAGCAAACGATATTGTAAAATTTGAGAGAAAAATAAGAGATTCATCAAAATCACTGAAAAACGAAGAAGAAATGTACAGGATAAGAAGGACAACTGAAAATATTAGAAGAGTTTCCGAATATGCTAGTGATATTGCAGAAATTGTATTAAATATGAACATAGAAAAAACACTGAAAAAAACTTAATTCAATAAAACAGGTAGAATCTTTAACCGACAATTACAATAAAAAACAGAATTAAAATGAATTCGGCAATTTTGATCACATATGATGCAGAAGATGCAATTATTGAAGCAAAAGGGTTGTGTGATGCTGCAGGATATCAAGTTGTTCATACAATTAAACAAAAATTTCTGAAAAGGCCAAAATATGGAATTAGTGGAGGAGTTTTAGAAGAATTAGAAGAATTAGCAGGTAAACTTAGACCAGATGTAATTGTTTTTGACGAGATTTTGAAACCTAGTCAAAACTACAATCTTGCATCTGTTTTACATAGAGAAATTTTAGATAGAGAAGCTTTAATTCTAGAAATTTTTGAAAGTAGATCATCTAGTGCTGAATCAAAATTACAAGTAAAATTGGCACAATTAAGATATGAAATGTCAAGAGCTAAAGAAAAAGTTCGTCTTTCAAGTATGGGGGAACAACCTGGATTTATGGGAATTGGTAAATTCGAAGTTGATGTCTATTATAATGATATTAAACATAGGATGAAAACAGTAAGATCAAAACTTGAAAAAGCTGGAAAACAAAGAGAACTTCACAGACAAGGTAGAAAACGAATGGGATTTAAAATAATTTCATTAGCAGGATACACATCGGCAGGTAAAACAACATTATTTAATAAAATGACAGGAGAAACAAGGGCTCAAAGCAAAGAATTGTTTACAACTTTATCCACCACAACAAGACGAGTTACAATAAATTCAGAACCATTCTTAATATCAGATACAGTCGGGTTTATCAGTAAATTACCCGCATATATGATAGATGCCTTCAAATCAACATTAGAAGAATTAGTGCACGCAGATATTATAATAATTGTAATTGATGTTAATGATGCATTACTAGAATTAAAAAAGAAATTTGCAAGTTGTATGAGAACACTAAGTGAATTAGGAGTTGAAAAAGATAGAATGATTTATGCATTAAACAAAGAAGATTTGTTAGAACATGGAGAAATAGATGAAAAAGTAAACATGCTAAGTTTGACTGAAACCAAAAAATGGATTTCAGTTTCGGCAAAAACAGGAAACAATATCAAAGATCTCAAAAAGTTAATCAAAGACATTATTGAAAATCAAAATTCATACAAATCTAGAAAAGAAGTTTTCGGAGTACAAAAAAATTGGTAATTGAAGTAGTTAGAATTGGTCAACGTGTAGTAAGAGATGATAGAGTTACAACTCATGTTGCATTAGTTTCAAGAGCATTTGGTGCTCAAAAAATTTTCATGACTGAGGTTAATCCCGAAATCAAAGATACTTTAGATAAAATCAATAAAACATGGGGAGGTAATTTCAGAGTAGAATTCATTGACAAATGGAAATCCATTGTAAAAAAGAAAAAAGCAGGGAATTTCAAAATTGTTCACCTTTCAATGTATGGCGAAAATATCAATGATGTTGAAGATAAACTTCGAAATGAAGAAAACCTATTGGTTGTAGTGGGTGCTGAAAAAGTTCCAAGAGAAATTTATGAGTTAGCAGATTACAATATCGGAGTCGGGAGTCAACCACATTCAGAGATTAGTGCCTTGGCAATTCTTTTAGATCGTATCCAAAAGGGCAAACAATTTGAAAAATCATTTCCAGATGCAAAAAGGAAGATAATTCCTACAAAAATGGGTAAAAATGTACAAGTAAACGAGACAAGGGATTAATAATAGAAAATTAGGATGAATTTAAGTTGGTAGATAAGTACGAAGATCCTTTTGTTAGAATCGCATCAATGATTGGAGGAGATGAATATCTCAAAGTAGCAAGATCATTGTTAAAGGCTGAAGATGCAACGGATGAAGAAATTGCAAGTTCTACAGGTCTCAGAATCAACATGGTAAGAAAAGTATTGTATGATTTGTTTGGGAAATCTCTCATTACCGGAATTAGAGTAAAAGATGAAAGAAAAGGATGGTTTGTCTACAGATGGAGAACTAGAAGAGAGGAAGTTGAACAGTTCATAGAAAACCAAAAAAAGAAAATCACAGAAAGATTACAACAAAGATTAGATTTTGAAAATTTTGGTGATTTTTATCATTGTGGAAATGAGGATTGTACAAGAGTAACATTTGAAGATTCACTAGAAGGTATGTTCAAATGCCCATCATGTGGAGATGTATTGAATCTTAAAAAGAATGACAAATCTAAAAAAGCATATACAAAAAAAGTCGATGAAATTAAAAAAGACATGCAACAAATATTCTAATCAAAAATAATGAAACTAAAATAAAAAAAGTGTAAAAATTAAATCAAATAAACACAATAAATCCTGCAACTGGCAAAGAAATTACAACATTTTCAACAATGGATAAAAATTAAGTGTTTGAATTAGTTGGAAAAGCAAAACGAGCTTATCCAAAATGGAAAAAAGATTATGAGAAACGTAGAAGTTACATTTACAATTTAGTAGAGTATCTTAAAAAAAATAAAACTAAACTTGCTAAAGCAGATAAAATGTCAAGAAGAATAGAATCAGGAATTGTGAGTGTAAATAATGTAGTAATTTCAGATCCTAGAATTCCATTTGGAGGAATCAAACATAGTGGATTTGGAAGAGATCTTTCAAGATATGGAATGCTTGAATTTGTGAACCTGAAATCAGTTAGATTTTACGATAATTTAACACATCATCATTCCGTAGAATAGAATTTATTCATAAAATCAAGAATTTTGCCTTGAATTTTTTGATTAAATTAATAATTAGAAAAGATTTCAGGATTATTGATTGAGTTACAAGTTTTTAGATCATGCAACTGACGCAATAATTGAAGTTACAGCAAAAAACCTCAAAGAAGCATTTTCAGTAACAGCAGATGCAGTAATAGAATTAACATTAGATCAGAATAAAGTTGAAGAAAAAGATCAAAAAGTATTTTCTGCAAAGGGGAAAGATTTGAGATATCTTTTGTTTAGTTGGCTTGAAGAGATTCCATTTATTTTAATTACTGAAGGATTTGCGATAAGTAGAATAGAATTTGATATAATTCAAAATGAAGAATATAAGATCAATGCAATAGCATATGGAGAACCATTAGATGTCAAAAAACATAATTTCAAAGTTGAAATCAAAGCACCTACATTTTATGATATGGAAATTAGACAAGAAAATGGCGTGTATATGCGATTTTTACTGGATTTGTAGTTATAATAAATTATTTTTTTGTAAAAAATTTACAGATTCTAAATCAAGCATTCTAAGATATGAATGGGAATAATTTGAATAAATTTTAGAATACATCATGTATATTCTACAATGTCATATAATGAATGAAAAAGTTTGTTGAGTTAAGTTTTAATCATAATGTTTTTTGTGAATATTTAATGGGAAAACTAAGTAGAAATCTTAGAATTTGTGGAGATTGTGGAATTGTGTATACTTCGGTAAGTTTTACAAAATACATTGATCAGTGTCCTATTTGTAAATCAAGAAGATTTGAACCAGTTCCACTAAAAATGGATGAGGAAAAGGAATCAACATAGATTTTTTAATAGATTTAATTTTTTGAGATTTGTTGTCAGACGATCCAGAAATTGAAAAAATTAAACAAAGAAAACTTGAAGAGATGATTAAACAGCAAAATCAACCAAAAATTGAGCCTGAAATTATAGATTTGAATGATTCAAATTTTGATCAAACTATATCTGCTGAAAATCCAACATTAGTTGATTTTTGGGCCGAATGGTGTGGTCCATGTAAATCAATGCATCCAATTTTTGAAAGTCTCTCAAAAAATTATCCAAATGTAAGATTTGCCAGGGTCAATGTAGATAATAATCAAAACATATCAATGAAGTATGCAGTTCAATCAATTCCAACATTTATCATGTTCAAATCAGGACAAATTGTAGATAAAATGATGGGGGCGGTAGGAGCTCCTGGAATCAATATGATTTGTAAAAAACATTCAAACTAGTAACCGTAAATTGGTTCTTTTTCTCTTTGAATTCGAACAATTTCATTGAAAACTTCTTGTTCTTCAGAACTTAGCTTGTGCATAAATTTTTTCAAAATTAATTTTGCTTCATGTGATGGAGGGAATGTATAGTAAACTTCTTCTTCAAATATTTGTCTGCCAATTGTTACATCTTGAACTGAACATGCAACTTCATCTCCTGTTTTTGCAGTACTAACTGTTTTTTTATCTAATTGAAGTTGGTGAATATTTCCAACTTTTCGTCCAGACATATTCATAAATGGAATTTTATGTTTTAGATTTCCGACATCTATGTGAATTCCAAATACTGCAGGATTGTTATTTCTAAATACCATTCCTTTTAGAAAAGTAAATTTAGAGATTGGAGTTAATTCAGAAAATATTGCATCTTCTTCATTTGCGCTATCTTCATCAACCCAAGCATTATAGTTATCAATTAAACTGTAGATTACTTTATCTTCAAAGACTTTGATATGGCTTGTTTCAGATTCTTCTTTTGCGTCAGGTAAAATTTTGACATTGAATGCTAAAACAATTCCTAGATGTCTATCTTTTTCTTTTATTGCTTTTGCCTCAATTACATCTCGTCTATTTACAGGACCAATGTCAGCTTTTGCAACAGGAACTTGTGAGCGTCTAAGCATTTCAACTATAGCTTCAAGTGAGCCTATTGTATCACATTTGAGAATGATTCCATTAGTTTCCGTATCAATGAAAACAGATTTCATTTCAGATTCAATAAGTTGAGTGTATTTTGTAATTTCTTCATCATTTTTTGCAACATAAAGAGTACTTCCTGGAAGAACACCTTCAAGTTCAGGTGATGCAATTTTAAGACCAGCTGCTGCATCTACTTGGGTTACAGGTTTGAATTTATCTCTAGGATCACGCATTTCATCAAGGGGTTTTGGTAATAGTAGTGCTTTAGGTTTTGTGACAATAACTGAATCACGTTTTGCAACAACAATGGTGTCCTCTTTTCGAATTGAACCATCAATTAAAATGATATTTGCAGTTTGGCCTAATCCAATTTCATCCTTAACTTCTAAAACAATACCACGTGGATCTTTTTCTTCTTGATTCAATTTTTTTTGGAGATATTGTTGTGTTAATCCAACTAATACAGAAAGTAATTCAGGGATTCCCACTCCAGAACGAGCTGAAATTGGAACTATGGCTATTTCTGATTTAAAGTCCTTTACACGGAAAAATGCTTCTGATTGATATCCCAAAATAGATAAGGTTCCAACTACATCATAGATTTTTTGATCAAGATCAGTTTGGATTGATGCATCCTGTTCTTTGATTGCTTGTGTAATAAATTGAGTTTCTGATTTTCTCCAACCTGAAATTTGATCACATTTGTTTAATGCAACAACAAATGGAACTTTTCTGCTTTGTAAAATTTTCAAACTTTCATTTGTTTGTGGTTGAAAACCACGATTCACATCAACTACCAAAATTGCAATATCAGCTGCAGAGCCACCACGAGATCTTAGATTTGTAAAAACTTCGTGACCTGGAGTGTCAATAACTAAAATTCCAGGAACTTGATTTTCTGCTTGTTCAAGTTTCTTGTATAACGGGCCACATGTTTCTTTGATTGTTTCAGTTGGAAGAAAGCTTGCACCAATATGTTGTGTAATTCCACCCGCTTCTCTCCCCTGAACACCAGTGCCACGTATTCTATCTAGTAAAGATGTTTTTCCAGAGTCTACGTGACCAAGAACTGCCACTATGGGCTGACGAATTTGCAAATCAGATCACTCAAATGCTACCCTCGATTCATGATCAAAACTATCTTGTGAATCTGATGCGTGAATAATATTTTCACTAAATCCTAATCCAAAGTCTCCTCTAATTGAACCAGGGTCTGCTTCAAATGATTTTGTTGCACCAATCATAATTCTAGTGGTAGCAATTGCATTGTTTCCTTCAATAATTGCAGCGACAACAGGTCCTGATGTGATAAATGATGTTAATTCGCCAAAAAATGGTTTGTCTTTATGGACACCATAGAAATTTTCTGCTTGTTCTTGAGTAAATGTAAACATCTTTAATTTTAAAAGTTTGAAGCCTTTTCTTTCAAATCTAGATACAACTTCGCCAACCAAATTTCTAGCTACAGCATCTGGTTTTACAATGAAAAGAGACTGTTCAGTCAATTCTAGTTCTTTCTAATTCCGCCTTTAACGTATTTCTTTGTCCATTTGTATTTTCTTGGATCACGTTTTAGCACTAGAGCATTTTTCTTACATTTTGCAGAACAGAACCATAAAACAGTTCCATCATTTTTTGCAAGCATTGTGCCAGAACCTTTTGCGACGGGTCTGTTACAGAAATTACATGGTTTAACTAAAAGACTCATTCAATTCACCTATTTGATTTTCTTTGCTTCTCTCTCTGTCTCTCTTAACATTAGAATTTCTCCTAATCTAACAGAACCTTTTACATTTCTAGTAAGAATTCTGCCCTTGTCTTTTCCATTAAGTACTTTAACTCTAACTTGAATAACTTCACCAGCAATACCAGTTCGTCCAACAATTTGTATAATTTCAGATTGAACTACTTCGTCAGTAATAGTGCTCATTCTTCAGTCTTACCGCCTTTAATTTTAGCAATGGTTGACACAACTTGATCAATAATGTGTTGTGCATCACCAGCATCCAAAATTGCTGCAGCGGCAGAAGTAATGTCAATACCTAAGGAGTTACCTAATTCTTGTTTGCTTGGTACAAATGCAAATGCTGCACCTTGTTCCTCACACAGAATTGGAAGATGTGCTACTACCTCAGGTGGTTCTACATCTTCAGCAATAACAATTAGTTTACTTGTACCACGTTCAATAGCCTTTGTTGCCTCATTGGTTCCTTTTTTTACTTTACCACTAGTAGATGCAACTCTAACGGCCTCTAAAATAGGACTTACCAAGTCTTCAGGGGTTTCAAATTTTACATAATAGGCTTTTCCCATGATAATTCAGACCCTGTGTTTGGTTTTAAAAGTGTTATCTGGAAATTATTGAATTTACTTTTTGACGAAATTTAATCATTAAAGCATCTAATTTCTCTTGGCTTTCAGATTCAGCATAAATTCTAATGATCGGTTCAGTTCCACTAGGTCTAATCATTACCCAATTTTTAAAATCAGTAGAAATTTTGATGCCATCTGAAATATCAGATTCTGGAAATTCTTCTTTTAGTGATGAAATCACTTTATCAACATCATTTGATGAACATTGTACCTTATCCTTTGTAGTAAAGGATGGAGGTAATTTAGAAATTTCATCAGATAGAGAATTATCAGTAGTTGCTAAAAGTTCAAGCATTAGTGCCAAAGTCATGCATCCGTCTCTTACTGGATTATGTAATCCATACATGAATCCTCCATTCTCTTCAAATCCAATTAATGCTTCAGTTGGAACCATTTTTCTTGAAACTTCAACACTTCCAACTTTTGTACGAATTACTTTTGAATTAAATTCATTTGCCAATACTTCAATATTAGAACCTGAATTCAAACATGTTACAACTAAAGAGTTTGGGTTTTTCTTTAGGATATGCCTAGTTAATACAAGAGCAGATTTATCCCCAGTTAAAATATTTCCTTTATTATCACAAAAAATACTTCTGTCACCATCTCCATCAAATGCAATTCCAACATCTGCATTGTTTTGAATTACAGATTCCGAAAGTTCTGAAAGATTTTGGGGGGTGGGTTCAGATCCACGTCCTGGAAAAGTTCCATCGATGTTTTTGTTTACAAGAAATGTTTCACATTGTAACATTTTAGAAAAGTTTGGTGCAGATACTGCTTGCGCACCATTACCTAAATCCAAAACAACTTTGAAATGTTTTGATTCAACAAGTTTGGAATCAATTTGTGAAATAATTCCCTTTAGATAAACATCAATTGTACGTTCTTCTTTTCCAGTAATACCTAAATTTTTAGAATTTTTTTTCCAGGTTTTTTGTAAATAGATATCTTCAATAATTAATTCATCATCACGTGAAATTTCAACTCCATCATAAGCTGCAGGTTTTATTCCATTGTATTGTGGAGGGTTATGAGAGGCTGTAATCATTATTCCACCACGATATCCTAATGTCTTAACTGCAAATTCAAGACAAGGGGTTGGAATAATCCCTCCTACATTACAATCAATCCCTATAGAATTTAATGCAGAGCTAATAACTTTACAAATTAATGGACTTGAATCTCGACCGTCATATCCAATCAATATAGGCCCTTTCTCAAAATAGGTTCCAATAGCTAAAGTCATGTCATGAACAAATTCTAATGTAAAATCTTCAGAAAAAACTCCCCGAATTCCATTCGTTCCAAAAAACTTTGCCATGATATTATTTCAATAATAGATAAATTTGTGTTTAATGGCAAATTCTTTGCGGGAGTCGCCCAGCCTGGTCAAAGGCGTAGGGTTTAGGACCCTATCTCTCAGGAGTTCGTGGGTTCAAATCCCACCTCCCGCACCATTTGGTATCTGTGAATGATTAATAATGAGAAAAACTGCAATAAACAAAGTCATGAAAAAGACAGTTGTTGGAATTACAGTTGTTGGTAAAGATAGAGAAGGAATAGTAGCCGCATTTACTAATTTTGCATTCTCAAAAGGTGGAAACATTGAGAAGGTAAACCAAAATGTAATCAAAGGTCTTTTTGGCATGTATCTAGAAGTTTCTTTCTCAAAAACAGTAGATATTAAAAAATTTGATGTTGAAATTCAAAAGTTATCTAAAAAAGAAAAGATGGATGTAAGTACACATCATGAAACAAATTCACAAAAAAATATAGCAATATTTGTTACAAAAGAACCACTATGTCTCGAGATAATTCTAAAAAATAAAAAATCATTGAAAGGAAAAATTTCAGTAATTATAGGTACAGAAAAAACATTAGAACCATTAGCAAAAAAAGCAAAGATTCCATTTGTTGTTGTTGAAGAAAAAAATCAACAAAAAGCAGAAACAAAAATTATTGAAATATGTAAAAAATACAATATTGATTTAATTTCACTTGCTAGATATATGAGAATACTAAGTCCAAACTTTGTTTGGAGATATCCAAATAGAATTATTAATATTCATCCATCATTACTACCAGCGTTCCCAGGTGCATTAGCATATGCTCAAGCTTTTGAAAGAGGTACAAAGATTGTTGGTGTTACATCACATTATGTAACAGAGAATTTAGATCAAGGGCCAATAATTTTTCAAGACTCTTTCAAAGTTGATCCAAATGATACATTAGAGGAAATTAAAACAAAGGGTCAAAGATTAGAGGCTGAAACTCTACTTAAAGCCACAAAGATGCATTTAGAAAATAAACTTGATGTGCGTTGGAGAAAAGTTCACATTAAATCAAAGTGAATTAAATGGTGGAAATTAAAACTCAATTTGATCCAAAACTTAGAAAATTAATAAAAAATAAAAAACAAGTTGCAATAATTCCAATTGGTTCAATCGAACAACACGGTGCTCATTTACCATTGTCAACAGATTCAGACATAGTAAGTGAAGTTGCAAAAAAAATATCTGAAAAGAATGGATATCTTTTACTTCCAACAATTTCTTTTGGTGTATCATTTGAACATAAACCATTTTTTAATTTGAGTATTAAAAAATCAACATTACAAATTGTTTTAATGGATTTGTGTACATCATTGTTAGATAATAACATCAAAACAATTTTCATAATTAATGGTCATCATGGAAATCAAAAATCAATAAACAATATTGATGTAAAATTAAAAAAATTGCTAAAAAATAAACTCAAAGTTTTTCCATTTTCTTATTGGCATTTTATGGAAAGAGATTTTGATCATGCAGGATTTGTAGAAACATCATTGATGATGGCGATCTCAAAAAATATCAAAATTGAATCAGCAAAGAAAGGCCTCATTACAGACAATATGACTCCTCAAGAAATCAAAAAAATTGCCAAATTAGCAAATAAATCATTCCCAAAAGCTACAAAAAATGGAATTTGGGGCGATCCTACAAAAGCCACAAAGAGAGATGGGCAGCAAATTTTGGCCGAAATTGTCAAAAATTTAGGTAAAAAGTGTCAAACTTGTCTTACTGAGCGTATATCATAGTTACACTAGTGAAATTTTAATATAATCCCTCGATATCAAAGCCAATGAGTGTAAAAGATGTCCCTTGATATGGCAGTAAAAGTATTGGATGAGAGTATCAGTCAAGTTGTTCTGATAAAACTCAAAGGAAGTAAGACAATTAGAGGTACTCTTCTTGGCTTCGACCAACACATGAACCTGCTACTCGATTCTTCAGAGGAAATTCCTGTTGAAGGCGATTCTAAAAGTCTAGGAACCATTGTAGTAAGAGGAGACAATGTAGTTATGATATCTCCTCCACCAGCACAAAAATAGGTGATTCTGAATGGTAAAAGGCACAACTTCTATGGGTGGTTTTACAAAGAAAAAAGTACACATTAGATGTCGAAGATGTGGTAAAAACTCACTTCACAAGCGTCACCACCAATGTGCAAGTTGTGGATTTCCAGAGGCTAAACGCAGAAAGTATTCCTGGATTAAATGGTATACATAGATGCAAGAAATTGCTATAATTCTTAGTTCATTAGCTGGTGTAGCAACAGCAGCGGCTGTACGTAAAATGCCTAGAGATAAAAATCAGTTACTAAGTCTGAGTGCAAGTTCACACATAAAAAGTCAAATTAATTCTCTAAAAATTGAAAAAGATATCCTCACTAAAACAATCTCAAGATTATATCAAACAGATTCTGAATTTTCTGGAATTCAAAAAGACAAATTATTATTAAAATATCAACATCAATTAGGAGTAATTTTAGCTAAATTAGAAAAGTTAGAACAAGCAAGTAAGCATCCAGACTTGGGTCCAGTTGGAGATGGTTTGATCACATTAATGGATCAAAAATTATCAAAACTTGATGATAGATTATATGAATTGTCATCAAAAATGCCTAGTACAAAAACCCAAACACCTGAAATTAAAGAAGAGTCCAAACAAAAAATTTCAAAATCAGTCAAAGGTACATTCAATTTTGAAAAATCAAAAGATGTAAAAATTGAACCAATAGAAATTCCGGCTACCAAATCAAGACAATCATTTGAATTAACAACATTAACTAATTTTTCAAGAAAAGAACCAAAATTCCCATTATTTGGAAAAGAAGAAAAAGTTGTTTCTTCAATTCCACAACCAAAAATAATTCCAACAGAATTAGTCAAACCTAAAGAGCAAATAGTGAAAGAAGTTGTTTCTTCAAAACCCAAAATTGAAGATAAAATAGAAATCATTCAAGAATCTACTCCAAAATCAGTACCAAAAACTGAAACCAAGACTGACATAGATAAAGAAGTTGTAAAAATTACAGAACATAAAGCACTTCCAGAACCTGAAACTAAATCAATTCCACAAGATGATGACTTTGATGATGACTTGGATAAAATCAAAGGAAATATCATGAAAGTTTTATCAAAGTTAGATCAGGCAGAGGTAGAATAATTGTCCTACGATGATGCCATCAAGGCATTATCAAATAATGCGTTAAGATTTGTCAAGGATGACTACATAATTGGATTAGGTAGTGGTAGAGCTGCAACAGCATTAGTAAAATCACTTGCTAAATTAATCAAAGTAAAAAATTATAAAATTAAAGGAGTTCCAACATCTTTACAAATTAAACTCATTGCAGAAAAATTAGAAATTCCATTGGTAGAAGCTGATCAGGTTGATTATTTAGATGTGGTATTTGATGGTGCAGATCAAATTGATTCTCAGAAATATGTAATCAAAGGAGGGGGAGGAGCATTACTACGAGAAAATATTTTGTTTAGTCTTGCAAAAAAAGTAGTTGTTATGGCAGATAAAACAAAATTTGTGAAAAATTTTACAAGAACGGTTCCAGTAGAGATTCATCCACTTGCAAGAAATTCTGTAATTCAATCTATTAAAAAATTAGGAGGCACAGCACAATTACGCTCCCTAGATAGAGGATATCCATTTTTTACAGAAAATGGGAACATAATTCTAGATTGTGATTTTGGAACCATTAAAAATCCCAAAGTATTGACTCAAAAAATCAAGGGTACCGTAGGAGTTTTAGAATCAGGAATATTTCTTAAAAAACCAGATGTAATTTACAGAGCAAAAGCAAATGGAAAATTTGATATTATTTAACTAGATTTTATTTTTCTTTCAACTAATCTACCATAACCTAATTTGCCAATAACTTCGAAGTCATCTGCAATCACTTCTCCTCTAACAATTGTTTTGACAGGCCAACCTTTTAGATTTCTTCCCTCATAAACAATATAATCAGAAAACCCTCCAAATAGATCAGATGTTACTTTTTTTTCTTTTTTCAAATCAATCATAGTAATATCGGCATCTGAATTTTTTTCCAAAGTTCCTTTTTGAGAATACATTCCAAAAATTTTAGCAGCGTTTGTACTGGTAAATCGTACAAATTGCTCCAATGTTATTCGATTTTGGTTTACACCGTCATTGAGCAATATTGGTAAAACAGTTCCAATTCCAGGAAATCCTGCTAATGCACTCCAAATGTCATCTCCATCTAATTTGAGTTTTATCTGATTTGCAACATGATCAGTTCCTATAGAATCAATTTGGTTTCCGGATAATGCACTCCAAATAGCTTTTCGATCATTTTCTGTTCTAATTGGAGGCATTACTTTAGCAAGATATCCATCTTGTTTTTCATAAGATAATGTAAGATAATGAGGACATGTTTCTACAAAAATTTTAGTTCCAAGTTTTTTTTCTTCTTCAATTTGCAATAATGCTTTTTCTGAACCAATGTGTACAAAATAAATTTCACAATTATAATCTCGTCCAAATTTTGATACAGTTTTAATTGCTTTTGCCTCAAATTCAGGGGAACGACTTTCAGACCATGCAGATAATCCATCTTGTTTTTTTTCTTTTGCAGTTTTAATTCCACACCCACATGATTCATAATCTTCTGCATGAACTAATACAGGGCAACCAAGAGAAGCTGCATTCTTTACTGTTTGTTCAATTATTTCATCAGTTACCTCAACTTTTGCAGGAGATAGTTGAGTGGAATTTGGTGGCATATCCATGTATACATGTCCAATTTCTCCGCCAAGATTCATGTAAATTTTAAAAGATGTAATTCCTTTCTTGACACAAAAATTCATCTCATTGATTTGTTGTGTATTAAAAATAGATGCATGTATTGCATAATCCACATAATGGTTTTTGGATGCTGAATCAAGTTGAGCTTGTAATGAATTTGAAAAAGAATCTTCTAATCGAAGCATTCTCATCATAGTTGTAATTCCACCAATTGCAGCTGCATGAGATTCAGTTTTTGCGGCTTCATTAATTGGAGAATACACACCATAATGAACATGTGTATCAATTGGTCCAGGAACACAAATCAATCCATTTCCATTGATTTTGTGATCACATGCAGGAATATCATTTGTTAATCCTACAATTCTTCCTTCATCAATTATGAGATTTTTATCAACCATTCCTTGTGGAAGTATAATGTGTGAATCAATAATCACAGAATCATAAGTCATTTGAAAATTTTAGTTCTTGTAGTCTATTATGCTTTAAGAAAAATTATCAATTAACGAGGATTTAGGGAAAATGATTTATGAATTTTAGATGTTTCCATCTTTTTCATATTTTCCTTTTTCTATCTATCCACTTCTTCAGAGAATTCTCTCCGATTTTCAGCAGGTAGGATAGTTTCCTCGCCATAATTATTAGGAATAAATGGAATTTAAATTAATATCAAAAAATTCTTAATATTTATTTAAATTTTTATGTATTATGCTAACAAATGTATAAAATTATCTTATTTGTACTACAATTTAAAAAAAATTAGGTGTTCGAAAAAATCATTGAAGGATGAACTGGCTGAAAAATAGGAATGTTGATGTCAAGTCTAGTCATATTGTCAAGAGAGGGTAATCTCTTCAATTATATTGATTCTAAGACCAAAGTATAGTCATAAAAATGACAGATAATGTGTGTGATTTTTGCAAAGGAGTCGGTTCAAACTCATCAAATGTGTGCGTGTATTGTAATGGAACAGGTGAATGGAATCAAGCTGCTCAAGCATACGTAAAAAACCATATTTGTCAGTGTATTGTTCTTGATAGAAAATTTTGCCCCGTATGTAACAAAGCATGTCATCACGATACTTCACTAAATCCAAAACAAAAGATTGATCCAGGATATGGAGGAATGTCATCACGAGAAATTCCAGTAGTAATGTAAATCATGGAAGTTTTAGAAAAAAAATAAAAACACAACTAAAAGATGATACTAGAGGGCCGGTGGTTTAGGGGTATAATGCCTCGTTCGCAACGAGGATGTCGAGGGTTCGATTCTCTCCCGGTCCACCATTTTTAAATAAAATTTCAGAAATTAGCATATCTAATAATTTTATAGATTAATTTGGTTGGAATATTTTGAATAATTTCAATCTAGAAACTATTATACATTAATGAGAAATATGTTGATCATGGAAGTTTTTGATGGAAAAAAGGCCGCTCAAGAATATATGTCAAAACACACCCTTGCGTTTTCAACTCCAGAGTTAACTCTAATGAGATTTGCATTTTGGTTAGGAGATTCAGTACCAGATCCCAAAAATGATGGAGAAGGCATTCCAAGAATGATGACATTTTTGACAGAACAAGATTTTCAACCAGTATTAATTGATGATGATAAATACGAACCATCAGGAGCAGTCAAAAGTTCAGCTTTTGTTGGAAATGCATTCAATGAAATACAAAACAATGGAAAGTTTTGTTCTGAATGTGGAACAAGTCTTTCAGATTCTGCAAAATTCTGTCCTGAATGTGGTACAACACAATAAAAAAATAATTAATTTTTTATTTTATGCTTTAGATCCACACTTAGTGCAAAACTTTGCATTTGATCTTAATCCTGCACCACATGAAGAACATCCATTTTCATCATTTTGTTGAACTGTTCTTTGAGGCATCATATATGGATCAGGTGTTGGTAAAGTTCCAACTTCTCCAAATGCTTCTTGAGCAGATACAATTCCTGGCGGACCACCGCCAATAGGGTTTTGTGGAGAACCAGCTCTTGGAGGCACTCCTCCAGGCATTCCTCCAGGATTGCCCATTCCAGGCATTAGACCAGGAGATTGTGTATTTCCAGAATTTGTTCCAACTGATTTTTTTAATTCAAAAATTACTTTGATTGCTAAAAATTCTAATGCAGAATATGCTACTGTGTAATCACCAAGTTTTTGAAAGAATTCTTTGTCACTTAATTGCCCTTTTTTGTACATATTGTTAGTATCTAAAAATGATTCATAATATCCCTGAGACTCATCAAACAAACTTTGAAGTTTATCAAATAACATGTTTAGTGTGTCTACTTCACCAAATGACATATCCTGCTTCAATTTTTGGAATATTAATTACTTTAGGCTAAAAATAGAGGCTAGAAATTTGGTATTTTCCATATTAAAGGATGTTTTTAGAGAAATTAAAAATCAGTTAAACAATTTGGAAAAACATCAAAATCACTTTACCAGAGAAAAAGTCAGTCTCCTTTACTTTGGAGACCATGTCCTGCATTAACTAGTTTATGTGAGCTTTTGGGCTCCCAGCTAACACCGCGAGATGTCTCTGACTCAATATATCCCCTATAACGTTGTGAATGTGTTAAAAAATTACGGTCAAAAATAATTGGTTTTTACTATAGGATTTTTTGCTTTTTTTAAGAGATTTTTAGAAATTTGCTTAGGCAGACTCGGTTTAAATATACGGTATAAGATAACTTTGCGTGTTAATTAGCATGGAAGGTAAAAGGTAGATCTAATGTCAGGTATGAATCAAAATTCCAATTGTCCAAGATGTGGAAAAAATTCTTTGTTAATGGATGATGTCACAGGAGAACAATTTTGTTCAAAATGTGGCTTTGTGATTTCTGAAAAATCACAGGAATCAGGTCCAGAATGGAGATCATTCCAAAAAGATAGTGGTTCAAATCCAGCAAGAGCAGGAGCACCATCATCACTTACAATTCATGACATGGGGTTATCCACTGTTATCAATCCCTTAAACAAAGATGCTTCAGGTAAACCACTTTCAACATCAATGAAAAGTACAATTGAAAGACTAAGAACTTGGGATAGTAGAAGTCAAGCTCATGAACCAGTAGATAGAAATCTCAGACAAGCATTAGGTGAATTAAATAAATTAAAAGATAAAGTTTCAGTTTCTGCAAACGTTTTAGAAAAAGCAGCTTACATTTACAGAAAATCATTAGAGAAAAAACTAGTAAGAGGACGTTCTATTTCTGCAATGATTGCAGCATCACTTTATGCAGCATGTAGAGATACAGAAACTCCTAGAACACTAAAAGATATTGCAGATGCAGCAAACGTAAAACGAAAAGATATTGCTAGATGTTATAGATTATTACATCACGAATTAGAACTAAAAATGCCTGTAGTTGATTCTGTTCAATGTATTGCAAGAATTTCAAGTAAACTAAAGATTACGGAAAAAACAAAAAGATATGCAATCAAAGTACTCAAAGAAGCACAAGATCGTAAAGAATCAGCTGGAAAAGATCCTATGGGTCTTGCAGCATCTGCATTATATTTGTCATGTGTAAAAAATGGAGTTTCAGTTACTCAAAGAGATATTGCAGAAGCAGCAGGAGTTACAGAAGTTACCATTAGAAATAGGTACAAGGGACTAAAAGCAGAACATTCAGAAGAATAATTAATTATTTAATTCTCAACAACATAATTTAATGAAAAGTTATCAAAAAGAAAAATAATATGTTGTAACTTATGCTAGGGCTCTATCGATCATACCTTGGTATGATTCTTTAGATGCTGCACCAACTTGTTGACTAACTATTTCACCTTTGTTAAGAATAATCAAAGTTGGAATACTAAAGACATTGTATTTTGATGCCAATTCATTAGCCTCATCAACATTAACCTTGACAAATTTTACTTTGCCATCATAGTCATTTGCCAATTCTTCAACTACTGGTCCTACCATTCGACATGGACCGCACCATTCAGCCCAAAAGTCTACAAATACAGGAACTTCAGAATTGATTACATCTATTTCCCAAGTTTTTGCATCAGAAATTTCAGTTATTGCCATTCTAATTTTGTTTCATAATACGTACCTAAAAACGTTAACCAGAATTTACACCATATTTTTTAGGTCATGTGAAATTTTAACATATACTTAAATGACGTTTTGGTAAATTTTTAACATGAGCTCAGAACTTAGATTAAAAAAATTAAGAGGATCAGGAGGCTACATAATGGCCAGAGTTTCAGATGAACAGCAAATGAAGGGAAATTTAGGAGGCCCTGATCTATTTTTAGCACCAATTGGTAGACTGGGTGCAGAATTAATTACTAAACATTTTTGCAATACTTGTGAAAAAGAATTTGAAGGTCCTCCAAAAATTGAATTCGAGAACCCCAACGAAGAAGTTGCTGAAAATTTAATGCTTGCTGAAAAAGGCCAGTACATTTGCAATACTTGTAATTCATCAATTGCAGAATACAGAGAATTCAAGAAACAAGAAGAAGCTGAAGAAGTAGGAAGTGCAAAATCAATTGAACAAGTTCAATCAACACCTCAAGTTCAATCAACACCTCAACCTACACAAGAAACAGTAACACAGCCAGGTCCAGTTACTTCAATTAATTCAATTGAAGGAAGAATAGTGTATGACGAAAATGCAAACAAGGTAGGAATTGCAAAACAGGTAGGAATTGATTCTTCACAATCCATGGTTTTAGTAATAACTCAAGACGATGGTTCTGAAGGCAGCATTCCATGGAAAAATATCAAAAAAGTTGGTGAAGTCATTCTTTTAGGAAATCCTGAAGAAACTGTTCAACCAGGAAAATGTTCTTGTGGATTTGTGAATAAAGATGGGTCTAAATTCTGTGAAGAATGTGGAACCCCACTTCAATAACCAGTAAATTTAATCAATGGTATCATAGGCTAAGAAAATATTGATAAAAAAAGCAATTTCAAAAGGAGTAATCAAAGATATCATCATTGTAGCTATTGCAATATTAGTGATATGGATTGGTTTACAAGCATTTTTTGGAACTCAAAATCCATTTTATGTAGTTGCAAGTGGCAGTATGATTCCAGTTTTAGAAGTATATGATGTGTTAGTAATTCAGGGACATGATCCATTTGAAGAAGTTGAAATAGGCGACATTATTGTATTTGATCGACCATCAGATCATAATAGAGTAATTGTTCATAGAGTTGTATCAATTATTGATGATAATCCTAAAACAATCAGAACACAAGGAGATGCAAATCCTAAATCAATTCCTGGGACAGACTTTCCAATCACAGAAGAAGAATATATTGGAAAAGTTGAACATGTTCTTCCACAGGTAGGATACATTACGCAGTTGCTAAAACCTCCTGTCAATTACATCATAATTGCAGTAGTTATTGGAATTATGATTTTAAAACAATTCTCAAAAAAGAAAAAAGAATCTCCAATGCTAAAAAATTTGCAAGATTCAGATGATGTTAATTCAGATGATGTTAATTCAGATGATGTTAATTCAGATGATGTTAATTCAGATTCATTCAAAGAACTTTCAGACATAAACAAAATTGAAAAAGATTCAGAATATTCTGAACATGTGGAGAAATCAGATTTGGTTGTAGATGACAAAGATGAATCAGAAAATCTCAAAACTGATGAATCAGAAGAAGAATAATTTTTAATATTTCATGCAAACAGGTTCACATGATGCCAAAACAGCATTCGATCGTCCTGTTTACATGGTATCATAATTTAGTCAAATTAACTAAAAAAGGATTCTCATAAATCATTAGTTTATGATTAAAAATCATTAAAAAAATTAATTACAATACTGATAAAATTTTTGAAGTTTTCTAAATTACAGAATCTTTAGTCTTGAATACTCGCTTAAAATACTCGGATGATTCTTTTGGTTCTTCAATATCATTTGTGATTCCTGCTAAATGCTTTGCCAAATTCTTTTTGTATCCAACTTGCATCTGCCTTTGAATCTGAATTCTTTGTGCCTGTGGGGAACCAGCTCCATGCATAGATTCAGTTAGATATCCAACTGCATTTCTGCCAAGAGTCATATTTTCAATTAATCTTAAAATTCTCATTCTATTTTCAACATCAACACCTTTTCTTCCTGCAAGATATTTTTTAAGTAGAGGTCCCGCTTCTGGATGTCTAAAATCTTTTTCAGATGGAAGAGTAACTACCAAGCCACCAGCGATGTCTTGAGCTAATCTACTAATCTCATATGGGAATCGAGTAACATTATGTTTACAAACTTGTGCAAGCATATCATCATTAAGAAATACACCTGATTTCATTTTTTGTCCTTGATGTGATGAAGCGATACCTGCTGCAAAGATTGTTTCATTTAGATGAGTCATCTCAATAATTTTGTCTTTGATATGAGATACTTTAGGAACTCCATTGTAATCTGCAATTGTAGCAGCAGCTCCAATCAACACATCTCCAAGACCAGTTTTACAAACATAACTGCGTCTATGATAACAAGTAAAACGCTCTACAAGCATCGATGCGAACTCGTATTCTCCATTCATGAATACTTTATCCCATGGAATGAACACTTTATCTAAAATTATGAGAGCTTCTTGTCCACCAAATTTTGCATTTCCATCATCAATATCACCTTCTTCCATACTTCTAGTATCACAAGATTGTCTACCATAGATGTAAGTCACACCTTTTGCATCTGCTGGAATTGCACCAACAATTGCCCAGTCTTTATCACTTTCAGTTAATCTAATTGTTGGCATCAAAAGAATCCAATGGGAGTTAATACAACCAGTTTGATGTGCTTTAGCACCTGAAACATAAACTCCTTTTTCATCAGTTTCAACAATTCTTGTAAACAAATCAGGATCTTCTTGATCTGATGGTCCTTTACTTCTGTCTCCCTTAGGATCAGTCATTGCACCACCAATTACAAGATTTTCCTTTTGAACCATTTTAACAAATTCTAAAAATCTTTTATGATAATCAGTACCATGTTTTTCATCAATTTCAAACGTAGAAGAATGTAAAGCATTCATTGCATCCATTCCAACACATCTTTGGAAACATGTTCCAGTAGTTTGTCCTAATTTTCTTTGCATTTTATTTTGTAAAACTAAATCTTCTGCGCTTTCAGCAATATGTAAAAATCGATTAACTTTAAGTCCAGAAAGTGATGATTCGGTAGAAGCAAGGGATTCTTCACGTACAGCAAGATCATAAGTTTCTGCAACTGCATTAATTGATGGTCTAATGATAGGATGATCTACAGGTTCTTTTACAAGTTCACCAAAAAGGTAAATTTTGAGATCTCTACCTCTAAGACTTTCAATATAATCATCACCAGTTCTAATTGTCTTTAACACATTAGCCATTTAATGATAATGATTTTGACGTTGTATAAATATTCTAAATATGATTATAGGAATAAGTTTTGATTAGAGACCAATGCGTACATCTAAAATTCGACATCCTTTGCCTTTTTCCATAACCAACACAGGATTCATGTCTAGTTCTTTTATTTCTGAAAAATCAGTTACTAATTGAGATAACCTCTGAATACATTCAGATAATTTTGTAATATCAGATGGTTTTTCGCCTCTTACACCTTGTAGCAATTTTTGTGTTTTAATTGATGCAATCATATCATCTGCCTCATCAGAAGTAACAGGAGCTAGCTTGAATGTAACATCCTTCAAGACTTCTACATAGATTCCTCCCATTCCAAGCATAATTACTGGTCCAAATCCAGGCTCTAACTTTGAACCAATGATTAATTCTTTCCCGCCTTTGACCATTTCAACAATTAAAACACCTTTGATCTCGGCTTTTTTATCATATTTTTTTGCATTTTTGATAATTGTTTTGAATGCATCTTTGACTTCCTTGTCATTTGTCAAGTTTACTTTAACTCCACCAGCATCAGATTTGTGAATAATTTGTGGTGATGCAATTTTCATCACAACAGGATAACCAATTTTTTTTGCAATTTTTACCGCTTCTGTTTCATTTTTTGCAAGAGCACTTGAAGGAAGAGGCAAACCATATGCTTTTAGAACTTCCTGTCCTTCTTCTTCTAGAAGATTGGGTCTTTGTTCTTTTTTGACCTGATCAAATATTTTTTGAGCTTTAGTTTTATTTACTTTAAATTTTGTAATCTGTCCAGAGGGAGATTTAACCCACTTAGAAAATCTATTCATAGCCGCAAGAGTTCGAATTGCACCTTCTGCATATGTATAGAAAGGAACATTTCCATTAGCTAAAATTTCTCTATTTGTAATTCCTTCATCTAATCCCATTAAACTTGCAAGCATTGTTTTTTTGTATTTCTTTGACATTTCAACAATAACTTCAGCTAGTTTATCATAATCAAGAGTTCCAGAAGGAGTGCACATTGAAATTACAGAGCCTACTTTTGGATGTTGAAGTACACGATCTAAAACATTATGAAATCGATTAAAATCAGCATCACCGACAATATCTACAGGATTTCTAGAACTTCCCCAAGGAGGAATTACTTCATCAATTTTTTTTCTTACACTTGAAATTTCTGCCATCTTAATATTCATCTTAGAACATGCATCAGTGGAGATAATTGCAGGACCTCCTGCATTTGAAACAATTACAAGATCACCTGAAGACGGTAATGGTTGTTTAGAAAATGCAGTTGCATAATCAAATAATTCTTCCATTGTATCGACTCTAATTGCACCAGATTGTTTTAGAAGAGCGTCATAGATTTCATCAGAACCCATTAAGGCACCAGTATGAGACATTGCAGCCTTGGCACCTTCAGGACTACGTCCAGATTTTAGAACAAGAACAGGTTTTTTGAGTTTTTTAGTAATATTTTTACAAACTTTTAGGAATTCTTGACCATTGCCCATGTCTTCAAGATACATTACAATAACTTCGGTTTGTTTATGATTTGCAAGAATTTTTAGAATATCAACTTCGCTCATTACAGCTTTATTTCCAAGACTGATTACTGCTGAAAAACCGATTCCTTGAGCACTTGCATCTTCAACAAGTGCAGCACAAATTGCTCCACTTTGAGATACAAGAGCAATTTTCCCAGATTTAGGAGTGACTTTAAGAAATGTAGAATTCATCATTGTTTTTGGATCAAGATTCATTACACCAAGACAATTTGGTCCAATTATCTGAATTTTGTATTTTTTAGCAATATCTTTTAGTTCTTGTTCACGTTTTGCACCCTCTTCATCTACTTCTTTGAAACCAGCTGTGATTATTATGACTCCCTTGATCTTTTTCTTTCCACATTCTTCTAACACAGGAGCAACCAATGTATTTTTGATTACAATTACTGCAAGATCAATGGGTTTTGGAACATCTAAAACAGTCTTGTATGCTTTTTTGTAAAAGACAGTATCCCGTGATGGGCTAATTGGAAAAACAGTTCCTTTGAAACCATTCATAATATTTGAAGTGATGGTAGCCCCTACACTACCTTTCTTATCTGATGCACCAATTACTGCAATAGATTTTGGAGATAGAATGACAGATTCAACCATATGTAAAATTGATCAAAGGATTTTGTATAATAAAGTTATTCCTAGGAATTTCTGATCTGCTTCTAGCTTCCCAACATTTTTCCTGCCATATTCTCTTTTCGAGGAATCCATTGAATTGAGAGATTAGAAAATTTTCCCATCATGACCCATGCCTCACGTGCTAAATCTCGTAGTCGTTCATTATTTATTGCAAATTCATGATTTAGTTGATTTACAGTATTTTTGGAATCACTGTAAATTATAACATCATCATTTGAATTAACAAATTTCTTTAATGCAGAAATAATTGCCATGTATTCAGCCTGATTATTTGTCAAATCAGGGTTTTTTTCATAAAATGATTCTCCTGTCTCCTTTACAAAAAATCCATATCCACTATTAGATCCACCAGAACCATCAACATAGATACTAACTGTCATCTTTGTATAACCTCGTCAGTTTTACACTTAGATTGACTACTGCCATGTAAATTACTGTTGAAATACCTTGGGATATAATTGATGCAAAATATGGATCGTAATTAATTGTAAGGAAATAGTATTGGGTCATCCAACGAATGACAGTATAAACAATTTCTGCAACACCAAGGGATGTAATTAATTTTTTAAGATCATGTTTTAGTTTTACAGTGTCGGTTTCACCAGAGTCTAAACGATATTTTTTTCTGTTATCAAAATAAAATAATCCACTGAAAACAGAAAAATAAATTACATAATCTGCAATTGTAGTATATGTTGTGTTAAGATAATCTGCCTGATCGGATAGTAATTGTGCAATAATTGCAGATATAGAAATCGATGCAGCAAAAGCGACTAGGATATTTTTGTTAAGTTTAAGATATTCCTGTAACATCAATCATACTTGTTTATTACTACATTTAACTAAAATTAATCAAAATATTCTTAACTTCAAAAGTACTGATTATGCGTAACAAAAAGTTTTCAGACTAAATATTTAGATAATTTAAGGGTAAATAGAAACTATAAAAATACAATCAAACAAATTTCTTTGAAACAATTCATGTCACTAAACTATGATGCTCCATTATATAGACCTCCATCAGAAGCTAGATCATTAATTTTTCAAGTGACATTAGGTTGTTCATTTAATGAATGCTCTTTTTGTGATATGTATAGATCAAAAGAATATTCTGAAAAACCATGGGATGAAATTAAATCAGAAATTGATATAATGTCAAATTATTTACCAGATACAAAAAGAATTTTTCTTGCAGATGGAGATGCATTAAATCTTGATGCAGAATATATGATAAAAATTGTGAAATACATCAAAGAAAAATTTGTAAAATTAGAAAGAATTTCGTGTTATGCAATGCCCATGAACATTCTCAAAAAAACATCTGAAGAATTAAAAAAGATGAACGAGGCTGGACTTGATATGTTTTATTTGGGAATTGAAAGTGGTTCAGATATAGTTTTAAAAAAAGTGACAAAAGGAGCTATCGCAAAAACAATAATCAAATCTGTCAACAAGGCAAAAGAAGCAGGATATACAATGTCATGCATGATAATTTTAGGACTAGGTGGAAGAACGTATTCGAAGGAACATATCAAAGGAACTGCCGAAGTAATTAGTGCATGTTCTCCTCAATATGTGGGGGCATTAACACTATATCTTGAAAATGGAATTAAAGAAGAATTTTTTGAAAAATTTGATGGAGAATTTATCAGAATTAATGATGATGAGTCATTAGATGAATTGTATAATTTAATCAATCAGATAGACACTAAAGAAGAAATTGTATTTAGAGCAAATCATGGATCAAACGCATATACAATCAAGGGAACATTTCCACAAGACAAACAAGATATGTTGGATAAAATAGATTGGATGAAACAACATCCAGAGATTATGCGTCCACAAGGATTAAGAGGATTCTAAATTAGAATTTGGTATAAAATGATTTGGTAATTTTTCAAATTATAGAGTATCAATAATTGTTTTCAAGTTATCTGGAAGTTTTGGTAATTCAGTATGGCTTTCATTATTTTGAATGTTATCAGATCCAATTCGTCGTACTAATTGAGTCCCAATTAATGTATCAATATTCCTTTGAATATCTTTTTCAGAAATAATTGATTTTAGTTTTTCAATAACAATTTCTTCATTTTCAAATTTTTTAATAGCATATTGAACAAGAATAGTTTTTTCACTAAATGTGAATTGAGTCATATTTGTAGCAAAAACTTTTGGCTAATAATCTTTGATAATAAAAAATGATTAAAATATGATGGACTCCAAAATATGCTCAATTGGTTACTAAATTACAAATAATTTCAAATGTACTATCTACAAAAAAATATGCTTCAATTGCAATAATTAGTGGATTGGGATTAGGGATAATTTATTATTTTTTGACAATGTCAATGCTACCAACACATTTTGGTATTGCAATAGAATTGTCTCCATGGTACATATTGACATCAATTAGTTTAACAATAATAATTTCAGGTTTGGGAGGAATTAATTTTGCAATGGTAGCATTTAGAATTAAAAGAATGAAAATGATGAATTCTGTTAAATCAAACTCCACATCTTTGATGGGAGGAATTTTTGGCGTATTTACTCCGGGTTGTCCTGCATGTACAGCACCATTGGCAGTAATTTTAGGAGCAGTTGGCGGATTATCATTATTTCCAATGCAAGGATTAGAATTGAAATTCATTTCGGTAGGAGTTTTAACTTTTTCAATTTTTTGGATTGCAAGAGGACTACAAAGTAAAAATTGTTGTAAGATTGGATAAATAATATTTACAGAATTATCTATTGTTGATTTTCATAAAATAATTTGATTACTTGTTCAACTACCAAATCAGTATCAGTGTCTTTCTCAGTACTTACTAAAAGCAAATAATCATCACCAAGGTAAAATGAAAAACGCTTCACTTTATCATATTCTGCCAAAGTGTATTTTGTTTTACCAAGCCATTTTGACATGTCTTTACGTGCCTTCCAATCAAGAATTGAAATGTTAACAAGTTCATTTTCTGCACGTTCTGAAAGAAGATTTTCTATTCCTTTTCTCATACCACCTCCAACACGAGTAGCCCATTCATCATACACAGTAGCAAATCTAATCTCAGGATCTACATCTAAGATTTGTGAACAAAATTTCTCATAATCCAATAACTAGCATTAATTATTGAATTATTAGAAGTTTGTTGATAAAAATTTCTAGCGATAAATTTTTTGAGAAAATATGATAAACTCAATACCAAAACAATTACAGTAAAAAAATAACAAAACTAACATAAAAAATGGGCCCACGGGGATTTGAACCCCGGATCTTCGCCGTGTAAGGGCGACGTCATAACCGACCTGGACTATGAGCCCAGAAACCTTCCTTGTTGAAATCCATTTAAACTTTGAGACAGAAAAAAATATAGAAATTTGATTAAAAATAATAGAATCCATGAATATTTTTGATTTTTTTTCGAGTCCAATTGGATTAGGTCATATTACTAGAGACATTGCAATTGCAAATTATTTTCAAAATGATTCGATAAATTTTGTAACAGGTAGTGGAGCTGCAAAAATTCTAAAAAATTTAGATTTTTCAGTTTCAGACAAATATAATCCACCTTCATTTGAAATCAAAAATGGCACATTGCAAAATTCAGCAAAGTGGTTATGGAATTATTATAAATATTATAAAGAATGTAAAAATATTTCACAAATAATTCTGAATGTAGATAATCCAAATTTGGTAATCAGTGATGAAGATTTTGCATCATTATCTGTTGCACAAGAAATGAAAATTCCTTCAGTTTTAATCACAGATGTATTGGAGACAAAGTTTACAAAAGGTGTAGTGTCAATTATTGAAAAAAAAATGAATAAATCAATGCAGGAAATTATAGAAAAATGTGATGTTGTTGTAATTCCTGAAAATGGAAAAAATCAAGATAACATCAAAAGAGTAGGACCAATTGTCAGACAGATAAATGAATCAAGAAAAAAACTTCGTGAAAAATTTTCATTTACAAAAAAAACTATTCTAATATCTATTGGAGGTACAAATGCAGGATTATTTTTAATTGAAGAATCATTAAAATCTATTTCGGCAATTAACCAGGACATAGAAACAATTCTAGTATCAGGTCCTGCAATTAGTAAAAAATTTGAAAATGTGAAAAATTTGGGATTTGTAAATAATTTACATGAATTAATTTTTGCAGCTGATTTGGTAATTTCCATGGCTGGAAAATCAACAATCGATGAAGCTAATGCATATGGAACACCAGGCATTTTCATTCCAATTAAAGGGCATTTTGAACAAGAAGATAATGCAAGCAAACAAGGATTTGTCTTTAATGATATCAAAAGATTGAAAGAATTAATTTTAGAAAAGATAGAAGAAAAACGAAGTCAAACCGATACAGATGGTGCGAGGAATGCATCAGAAATAATTAAAAAATTAATCACAAACTAATCAAATGCTTAATAGAGAACCATTAAACACTAACAAAATACCATGACTAATCTAATTGTTGCAAAATTTGGAGGAAGTGTATTAGGTCCAGATGGTGTATCTATTCCAGAAATTATTGAACGAATAGTCAATTTAAAAAAAGATTCCAAACTAATTGCAGTTTTTTCAGCTCCTTTAACTATGCATAATGACAAAAAACGCTCATTAACTGATGTAGTTTTAGAACAAGGAAAAAATGCAGAAAATGGAATTGTTCCAAATTTAGATATTGTAAAATCAACCTATCAAAAAATTCTAGAATTAGTCAATTCAGAAAACAAAGAAGATTGTACAAATTCTATTAATTTGCATCTACAAATGGCACAAAAAGCCCTCGATGAGGCATTAGAGAAAAAAGAATTTGCAGATGAAGTACGTTCAAAAGCACTAGCATTTTCTGGAGAAATTCTAATTTCTCATGTAATGAACTATGTCCTTAGAAGTAATGGAATAAAGGCAGATGCTGTAAGTTTCGATGATTGGCCAATAATTACAGATGACAACATAGAATCAACTAATTTTCTCACATCAGAATCAAGAGCAAAAATGCAGAAAACAGAAGAATTGGTTAGTAGTAATGAAGTAGTAACAATTGGTGGCTTTATTGGAAAGACCACAGAAAATGTTACAACTACATATGAGCGAGGAGGTTCGGATAGAACAGCTGCTGATCTAGCAATCTTGTTTCACAAAAAATATGAAACTAGAGTTGACTTTGAAAAAGATAGTGCAGTGGTATCAGCAGATCCAAAGATTGTAGATTTAGGATTAAGTGAAGTAGAACAATTATCATACAATGAAGCTAGACTAGCTGGAATGTTTGGAATGAAAATTTTAGATCCTATTGCAATTAAAGAAATTGTTGAAAACGGAGTAGACATGCCAATTACAATTACAAATTTGAAAAATCCAGAAAAAGTTACAACAATAAAAAGAATATTAGATAAACAAAAAGGACATCCAATTAAAATTGTTACAGGAAAAGAAAATTGTTCAATTTTTAGAATTGAAACATCTAATGTTCAAAAATTACTAACATCGTTAGAAAAAGACAAAAGATATAGTGAATTTATTATTTTATCCCCATTTACAAAAGATGGAATAGAATTTTCAAGAATTTTGTTTCTTGATGGTGAATATGTAAAGAGGAATGAAAAGTATCTTTTAGGATTTGATTCGCTTGCCACAATTACATACAACAGGGGAGTCATTACATTAATTGGTGATGAAATGTGGAGAGTACAACAAGTTGTGTCAAGAACTAGTGCAAGAATTGGAGAATCTGGATTAAATATTCTAAACATGGATGCACAAGAAGAAACTTCACGAATTATCATTGTAGTAGAAGATGTAGAAAACAACATTAGAAAAGCAATAATTGCAATACATCAAGAAGTATCAAAAATTAATTTTATTAAATGAAAATTGAGGCGTTACGGGTTTTTACACCTGTACCGCCATTCAGGGTTTATTCTTGGACCATTATCTAGATTTAGTCCGGCGTTACCCAAAACACGCGATAGTAATACTGTATTTTTCTAGTATATAGAGGTGATCTATTTAGAAATTATCAAACACGCTCAGCAATATACCAAAGAACAATTCCAATTCCCAAAATAGCATACCACTTGAAATTATTTTTATTCAGAAAAATATTGGGTGAGGCTAACTCATTATCAGCAGTTGTGGCTAGACGAATTTTTCTCATCTCAAATGCTTGGCCAACAAGACCAATAATGAGAAAAATAATTCCTGCAAAACCCATTGTCCATTCCATAATATTATTTGGAAATAATGGGATATGTAGTTTACATATTATATCAAAAATATTAAAAAATAATTCTTTAAATGGGTAAAGTTTTTTCCCTCTCCTATGAAAGAGGTTGGAAAAATATGGATGAATGGGAAATTAGTGCCATTCAAAGATGCCAAAGTCCATGTTCTCACTCATGCATTACATTATTCAACATCAATTTTTGAGGGAATTAGGTGCTATGATACACCAAATGGATCTGCAGTATTTAGACTACCAGAACATGTGAATAGATTCTTCAAATCTGCAAAATTATACTCTATGAAAATGCAATTCTCAAAAAAAATAATTTCAGATGCAATTTTAGAAACTGTAAGAACTAGTAAACTCAAAGAGTGTTACATTAGACCATTAGCATATTACGGTTATGGCACAATGGGACTAACTCCTACACAAAACAAAGTAGATGTTTCAGTTGCATGTTGGGAATGGAAGATGGGAGAATCAAAAGCAGGAAAGTTTTCGGGTGCAAAATGTAAAGTTTCAAGTTGGGTAAAAATTGATTCAAGATCTCAACCAATGCAAGCAAAAGCTGCATCAAACTATGCAAATGCAGCATTAGCAAGAATGGAAGCATTAGAAAATGGATTTGATGAAGCAATTATGTTAAATTCACAAGGAAAAGTTGCAGAAGGAAGTGCAGAAAATATCTTTATCATTAAAGACGATATTATTCAAACCCCACCACTTTCAGCAGGAGGTTTGGAAGGAATTACAAGAGATGCAGTTATACAAATCATTGAAGAAAATGGAGGATTTGTAATTGAAAGGGATTTGGAAAGAGATGATCTTTACACAGCTGATGAGATTTTCATGACAGGAACTGCAGCTGAAGTAAAATCAGTTACACAAATTGACAAAGTGAAAATTGGAAATGGAAAAATGGGATCCATTACTAAAGCCTTACAAAAATCATTTACAGATGTAGTAATGGGGAAAGATGAGAGATTTTTACCATGGTTAACATTTATCTGATTTCAGCGAAGTTTTTTACCCACAAAAATGGTTAGATGATATGGATTCATGTGCGCCTGGAGAAACTCAAGAGATTTGTTGGTTTTGTAGAAAAGGGCGTCACGAAGATTGTATGAAAGAGATTCCAACTCAAGGTAAAAGTGAAGGACCTCACGATTGTACATTTGATACAAAGCTTATTCCATGTAAATGTCAACACTAAACAAATAATATCAAATAGAGTAACATTTGGAAAAAATCATGAATTACAAAAAAGAATTTTGGGACAAATACGCAGAAGAAAACGAATCACGATATAATGATGAATTTGCCAAGTATACAAGAGACTTATCAACATCCTTGAAATGCATCAGTGTTTTAGAGATTGGTTGTGGTACTGGAATAGATTTAAGATTATTTCCAGATACATTTGAAATTCATGGAATTGATTTAAATGGAAAAGCACTTGAAATTGCCAGACAAAAACTACCTATTGCAAATTTTAAGATAGGGGATATTACAAATTTGCCGTTTGAAGATTCATCAATAGACTTTATTTTTACACATCAATTATTGAATTATCTAGATGATGAAACTTTAGAAAAAGGAGTTGCAGAGATGTATAGAGTTGCAGGGAAATACATTATGAATTGTGAAAAATTCAATAAAGATGAAACACAAATTGATGAAAATCACAAGTTTCGAAATATGTTAAACAGATGGAAGAATTATGAACTTAAAATTGTCAGCGATATTGACATGCATGAAGATATAGAACCAGATAGAGCTAGATTTACGTTATTAAAAAAACTGTGATTTTAATTAATTTATTCAGACAAAAGAGAAAATCTTATTGAAAATTAAAAACGGGTCTAAAGGGATTCGGACCCTTGACAACCGGATTAAGAGTCCGGTGCGCTACCTGGCTGCGCCATAGACCCACCAAAAAGAATATGCCTAGAGTTGTTATTAATCTTAAGATTGGAAAATAAAGAAAATTTAGTTTTATGCTTTTGCTTCAATTTCATTGTATTTTTCAATGATTGCAGTCAATGCAGTTGAAACTGGAACATCATTCATTTTTTTCTTTTCGACAAGAAGTTTTTGGTATGCATCTAATGTGATGTATACAGGAATTGAACCATTTCCTTCAAGTAAACCTCTAACGTTGTATAGTGCAGTTTCCATTCCACTTTCAGCAGATTTTGCAAATTTTGCTTTATCCATAATTGCTCCTAGAGGACCAAATGGCATTTCATAATCTACTGACATGGTTACTTTGGTAAGATTATCACCTAATGATTGAAATTCATTGGTAATTTGCCATCTCTTGAATGGACCTTTGATTTGTTTTGCAACAATTTTTTCATTTCTGATAAAATCGATTGTTTCACAATCCCACTCTAAACGTTTACCGCTAAAGTCGCCGATGATTCTAAATGTTGTACCTACACCCATGCCTTCTTTGATATCCATAGGAATTACAGTCATTCCTACAATGTCGTTTTTGATTTGATCAGAAACATGTTCTGGTCTTGCAAAATATGTAAAGACATTGTCTACAGGGGTTTTGATTTCTATTGATTTTGAGACGAGAGTCATCGAATCAAGTCTTGCCAATTAGAATTTAAAGGTTTTGAAGATTTCCCCAAAGGAATTGATTTACAATATATTTATCGAGTATATTCATAATCTAAAATGAATCAAATGCGATCAATTTTGTTACTTTCTGTTTTGATATTTTCATCTGTAATGTTTAGTGATGTATATGCTCATTCAATGTTTAATTCTTCTGAGAAATTTGAGGCGGGTTATAGAGTTCAAGTAGCTACAACTCCAGAATTTCCACAAATTAATGAACCATCTCAATTTAGAATTAGAGTAACTGAAGGATTTGATTATGTAGAAGTTGACAGATTTACAATGGGAATTAGAGTTCAGTATAATGGTCAGCAAGTAGATGCGATTCCTCCAACAACGATTGAAGGATCTCATTGGGATTTTGATTATGTTTGGAGATCTCAAGGGAATCATATTGTACTAATTGATTTGTACAACATGGTTGAGGATCAAGAAGTTCACACCTTTACATTTAACATGGGAACACAAAGCCCATTTGGATATATTTTCTTTGCAGCAATTATTGTAGGGGGACTAAGTCTTACAGGAGTTGTAATGTACATATATGTGCCAAAAATTTTTAAAAAATCTAAAATTTAGGGTTTCTTCGAAATTTTACATACTCTAAATGCAAACAATGTAGTTAACAAAACCATTGAAAACAACAATATCCCAATTCCCAAATGGATTGCCACTAGTACTGCATGTAATTTTAAGTCAATAACCATAGCCCCAAGTACGATTTGAGTAATGACAAAAACTGTCGCAAGTGAACTAGTTACTTTAATTTTCAAATCAGCATTTTTGTTAATTATACTTGCAACCATAGTTGCAATTACTAATGCACCAGTAGTTGCTGCAACAAGTCTATGAGTCCATTCAATAAGATATTCTTCTGATGGCATAAATCCATCAGGACATAAAGGCCACTCAGGACAAGTTAAACCAAGACCTGCAGCTGAAATATATCCTCCAAGGAACATCAGAGAATACAAAACAATCATCGTAACTAATGCGAGATATTGTAAAGCCAAAATTTCTCGATTCTAGTTTACTGAAATGTTACCAATCATCCAAGGATGAACCATACAGAAATATGGATATTCTCCTGCAGTATCAAGGGTTACAGAATATGTTCCTCCAGCCATAAACAGACTACTATCAAAGTTTCCATCAGGACCGCCTGAAGGAGTTCCACTAGTTACAGTATGAGCTGCGGAGTCATCATTTGACCAAGTAATTTCTTCACCTGCTGAAACTGAGACATTAAATGGAATATAGCATTCATTTGTTTCGTCACATCCAGGAACTCCAGAACCTTGTGGAAGTGATATTGCGCCAGCATATTCAACAGGAGTGGAATCTGCTACTGGTGCTGTTTCTGCTACTGGTGCTGTTTCTGCTACTGGTGCTGTTTCTGCTACTGGTGCTGGTGCTGCTTCTGGAACTGCAACATCGCCTACAATAATTTGACCAACCATTCCTTGCTCTCTATGACCTGGAACTGTACAAATATAGTAAAATATGCCTTCTTCACCTGCAATAAATTCAGAAACTCCAGCCTCTCCTGGTTTTAATGGATTTGATGCAGTACCAATTTCACTTCCTGGAATTAGTCCAGCAAAGCCTTCATCATCTTGTGTAACACCAAAGGAGTGGAATGATCTTCCTGCATTATCAACATTAAAGACAACTTTGTCTCCAACACTCATGTTAATTGTTGGGTTGTTATCACTCTCACCGGGTAACGCATTAAACGCTAAAGTCCTAAAGTCCGGAGATTCAATAAAATTAAGATCTTTTGAAATAGTATCACCTGTTTGAACTGCAGGTCCAGCATGATCATCTCCTCCAGCCATCATTGCTACAACTGGAGCTGGTTGTGAAATCCAGAAATCCCACATTGAAAAGAAGATTACTCCACCGACAAGACAAATGCCTAGCATTATTACCAGCATTTTTCCAGTTCTTGCCGAAGTGGTTCTGTAAATTTGGGAATTATCGTGACTCATTTCATATTTCTCCTAATGTGATGGGTTCTTTGCCTCAAATGGATAGTAATACTTTCCACCCACACCAAATGGGTCATCAGTATCTGCTAGTTTGCCTTTACCTGCACTGTAGATAATGTTTGCAAGGAAGATTACCATACTGACACTAATAATTATTGCACCTATTGTTGCAATTTGGTTCATGGCAATCCATTCTGGGATTGGAGGATAATCGAAAACTCTTCTTGGCATTCCATACAAGCCAAGTACGTGTTGTGTAAAGAATACTAAAACAGTTCCAAAGAATGACATTGCAAAGTGCACCTTACCCCATGCTTCATTGTACATTCGTCCTGTAACATATGGATACATGTAGTATAGGAATCCAAATGAGCCAAATGCAATAGTTCCCATAACGAATAGGTGGAAGTGACCTACAACCCAGTAAGAATCGTGTGTTTGGAAATCTAATGGCATTGCAGCATTTGCTACACCACCTGCACCTGCAGAGAAGAATAATGCAATTCCTCCAACTGCCCACATCATAGGAGTTGAGAATTTGATTCTACCATTCCACATAGTTGCAACAAAGTTGAAAACGTGTAAAGCAGATGCTGGAACTGCTGCAAGTGTTCCTACCATAAAGACTGTTTTTTCTGTAAATGACATTCCGGTTGCATACATGTGGTGTGCCCATGAGGAGAAACCGACAATTGATAATAATACAAATGCAAAGATACCAGAATTATAACTGTGAATTGGTTTTCTTGAAAATCTTGGAATGATTTCATACATCATACCAATTGCTGGAATTACCAATACATACACTTCAGGATGGAAAGTAAACCAGAACAAGTGTGCATATGCAATTGGATCTCCTCCCATTGCAGGATTAAAGAATCCACTAACACCTAATCTGTCAGTAAGAAGCATTAACAAGGCTGCTGCAAACGTTGGAATTGCAACTAAAATAATTAATGAAGATGATAGAAATGACCAAGCCAATAATGGGACTTGTCCAATTGACATGTCTGGATGTTTACATTTGAGAATTGTAACAACGAAATTGATTGCACCTAGAACGGATGAAATACCTAGAAGCTTTAATCCAAATATCCACATGTCAGCAGCTGGACCAGGAGCACTGATAATTGAATATGGAGGGTTTGCATACCATGAAAAATCAGCAAAGCCTAACCAAATGAGTGCGCCACCTGGTGGAATCATCCAAAATGCAAGTGCGTTAAGTTTAGGATATGCCATGTCTTTGTATCGGACCATAATTGGAACAAAGTAGTTACCAACAGATGATGCAAATGGCAAGATAAACAAGAAAATTAATGTTGTACCGTGAACTGTAAAGATTCTGTTAAAGGTCATTGCATCACCAATAATTTGTGCACCTGGTAAGAATAGTTCTGCTCTAATGACAAGAGCTAATGCACCACCTAAGAATAGGAATGCTATTGATGTGATTAAGTAAAGTAGACCGACATCAGTGTGATGTGTCGAAAACATAATTTGCCAAATTGGACGTGGCTTGGATAATTCTAGGACCATTAGTTAATCTCCTCGATTTTAATTTGTGATAAAAGCGTTTTCAAGAATGTCAATGTGCTGGTTCCTCCACAATTAAAGTTCCTCTCATGTTATAATGAATTAATCCACAATATTCTCTGCATTGAATGTCATGTTCTCCAACCTCTACTGGAGCAAACCATACAGTGTTAACTCTACCAGGAACTGCATCCATCAATACAACATAATCGTGAATGTTAAATGCATGAATTACATCTTTTGAATGAATTTCAAATTTGTAAGCTTTACCTGATTCAACATGTAATTCACCAATTTCTTTAGTTCCATCTTCATGTTCAAAAGTCCAGAACCATTGTTGACCAGTTACTTTGATTATTTCCGCATCTGCAGGAACATGTTCAACAAGTCTTTCTGCTTGCCAAGCTTCTGCACCAACCCAACACATCAATGCAATTACAACAGCTACATAGATCCATTCAGGCCAGTTAGAATGTCCACTCAATTTTACCAGTCCGTTCCCTCATATGGTGTTGGTTTTGCTTTTGGATGTGATTCTCTAAATCTCCAAACTTGCCAAATAATTGTACCAGATACTACAGCACCAACAACAAATGCAATAGTCATCATTCTAAAAAATAAATTCCAAATTACTACTCTACGATCAAGATACTCTCCAGGCTCATCACCTGCAGCAAATGCCATGTCAACAGCTGGAATTATTACCAAAACTGCCAAAACTAAGAATAATGCAATAATTCCCTTCATAGCGAACAAGTGACGTGACCTATGATTTCTATTTAAGGGTTTTCAAGATTATTAGCTACCAACCTTGATCGAATCTAGATGGGTGCATTACGTTAATTCCTGAAACAGAGAACTTTTTTTGCTTTTCTCGGAATATGTTTAGAGATGCATTAGCAATAATTAGTTCAAAGAGATTAACTGGAGACAGATCGACTATAGTTGAAAGCATTGCTTTTATTGGATCCATATGAGTTACAAGAACTACATTTTCATCAGGATGTTTTTCAATTATATCATCAACTAATCCCAAAACTCTGTTTTTGACTTGAGAAAATGTTTCTACACCATTATGTGCAATTTCTAATTCACCATTGTAAAATTTCATAAAGACATTTCCATGACTATTGAAAATTTTATCGTATGGCATGCCAGTAAATTTTCCCATATCAAGTTCAATTAGACGTTCATCAATTGTTACATCAACTGAATTATGTTGACCAACAATTTCTGCAGTATGTTTTGCTCGCTGAATTGGACTAGAATAGATTGCAGAGATATTCATGTGTTCTAATAATTTAGCAGTATGTTGTACTTGTTTAATTCCAGTTTCAGTTAATGGGACACCTTCGGTTCTACCTGCCAGAATTCTATCAGTATTATTTTTTGCTTGGCCATGTCTTAGAAAAATTACTTGTCCCAACTTGATCTGAAATTCAAATAAAGATAATAATAACATTGTCTGGAGGTTAATCATGAAAGTCGGAATTATTGGCGGAACTGGTGGAATGGGAAAAGGTTTCGCTCTTAGATGGTCACAAAATCACAATGTCATTATTGGTTCTAGAGATGCTACAAGAGCATCAGAATCAGCTACAGAATATACAAATCTTGCAAAAGAAGCATTTGGAGAAATTAATGGAAACATTTCTGGAAATGATAATGTTTCAGTTGCAAAAGAAAGTGATGTGTTAATTTTATCAATTCCATATGAAAATATTGATTCTACATGTTCAGCAATATTATCTGAAATCAAAGATAGTTGTGTTGTTGTTTCTCCAATTGTTCCAATGACAAAAACAGATGTTGGATTTGAATGTGTTTCAATTAGAGATAACAAACCATTTTCATACAAACTAGTTTCAAACCATATGAAAGATAAATCAAAACTAGTTTCTGCATTTCATGTGATTTCTGAAAAGAAATTAGTAAATCCAACATTGGAATTAGATTATGATATTTTTGTATGTGGGGATGATAAGGAATCAGTTGGAACAGTTAATGAGTTGATTAATGAGATTAAAGGTCTAAGATCAATTTACTTGGGACCAATTGAATTATCATATCTAGCAGAAATGTGTACACCATTACTTCTTAATGCAATGATTAGAAACAAGATTAAAAATCCAGGAATTAAAATCGTCTAAGTTTTACTCTATCATGAGTTCTGAATACTATAGGAGAGGCAGAAATTGGTTTTCAGCCATGGGTGTAATGTTTTGTGTGATGGGTATGATTGTACTAGTAAGACAATTAATTATTTGGGGAACAGAATTTGTTGAAGAATTTTTATTTAATGGAGAAATTACCAATGAGAAAGTTTCAATGGCAATGCTGGGCTTTGGTGTTTTTATGATAGTATTAGGGTTTAGAAAACATGAACCAAAAAGATGAATTTTTGAAATCACAAAAAGTTTTACGATTAGCAACAATTGGTAAAAATAAAACGCCTCATATTGTTCCTGTTTGGTATAGATATGCGAGTAAAAAAATCTACATAGGTACAAACTCCAAGACAGAAAAGGCAAAAAATGTAAAAAAAAAATAACAAAATCTCTTTTTGTGTAGATGTTGGAATTAATGCTCCAAATATTTATGGTGTAATGGGACAAGGTAAAGCCAATTTAATTTTAGAGAAAGTAAAAGTAAAAACAATTGCAAAAAAAATTCTCTTGCAATATTTTAAAACATTAGAAAATAAATCTGCAAAAGAATTATTAAAAGATACTGATTGTATTATAGAAGTTATTCCTGAAAAATATTCTGTATGGAATTATTAAGAAACAAATTCTTCAATTTTGTTCATTGCGGAATCCAACACTTCTAAACTAGGAAGATAAACAAGTCTGAAATGTCCACTACCATATTTTTCTCCAAATCCTGAACCATGAACAGTAAGAACGCCTTTTGATTCCAATAGTTTTGTTACAAATTCTTTATCTGTTCCAAATCTATTATCTTCAATTTTTGGAAATGCATAAAATGCACCTTTAGGGGTAGGGCAAGAAAGTCCAGGCATTTCATTTAATCTCTTTACAACTAAATCACGACGTTTTTTGATTTCAGATACAAAATTACTGATGTAATCTTGAGGTCCACGTAGTGATTCTAATGCTGCATGTTGCACAGGAAGACTAGTTGCAATTCTCACTCTAGCTAATTTTGGTAAGTTCTCTCGTAATGCTTCAAGTTGGGGAGATTGATTAAATGCAATGTATCCAATTCTCCATCCAGACATAAGATGAACTTTGGAGAATCCATTTAGAACAATTACAGGTGAATCTCCTGCAACTTTTCCAATTCCCACAAATTTTTCATCAAATACGATTTGATCATAAATCTCATCACAAATAATGTAGAGATTATTTTGGTTTGCAACATCTACTAATTCCTTAAGTGATTTTTCATTGAATACAACTCCAGTAGGATTGTTTGGACTGATTAAACAGATTGCAACAGTTTTGGATGTAATTTTGGATTTAATGTCATCAATATCAGGTGTTGAATTATTCAAGTCTACTGCAAATTCTACAGGAATACCACCATGTAATCGCACATAAGACGCATATGGTGGATAATACGGTCCTGGTAGTAATACCTCATCTCCATCTTCAACAATTGATGAGATCACCATGTCAAGTCCTTCAGAAACACCGTTAGTAACTAAGATATTGTCTGCATCAATTGAAAGCCCTTTTGCATTTTCTTTTTTTGCAATCCCCTCTCTTAATTCCAAAAGACCTTCAGATGATGAATAGAAATTTTCTCCACGGTTTATTGCATCAATCATTGCTTGCTTAACATTGGCAGGTGGTTGAAATCCAAATTGTACAGGATCACCAATATTGAGGTAATCAACTTGCATTCCTTTTTGTTGCACCTTTCTTGCAGCAAGAACAATATCTCTAATTGCATATTCTACACCAGCTACTTTTTTTGATATCTTCAAAGTATCTAGACAGATATTTAGGCCTGTTAAATTCTTACTTGTTTGGACTCGTTGCACAGTCTGGATAGTGCGAGCGGCTTCGAACCGCTAGGTCGAGGGATCGAAGCCCTCCGAGCCCTTTTAGATTATCTTATAAGGTAAAAAAATTTCCACGCATATTATGAGAACATCACCATTCAAAATTGGATTAATTTTGGTGATTATAGGAATAATTTGGATTTCAGTTCTTTTTGTAGAAACTGAAAAGGCACACGATTCAATTTTATTAAAAAAATCGAGCTTTTTTGAATTAAAATCAGAATTATTAGGTGTAGATATTGGATATTACAAAGTATTCATTCCTGAATTTGTAGGAGAAGAAGTATTTGTACAAATTTTAGATCCAAAAAACAACGTGATTCAAGAAGAAAAAATTCAGACAAAAATGTCAGTTGGGTATTTTGATTTTAGTAAGAATGGAACATATACACTCAAGATAACAAATATCTCAAAAAATCAAATTGATGTACAGATAGAATTTGGCAATACCAATTCTCAAGAGATGATTCCTGCAGGAATATTGATAGTTGTAGGTTCTGTCATTATCATGATAATGTCATATCTAAAAATTAAAAATTACAAAATAGAACAGCCTGATGAAAATATTTCATAAACAGGAATACATTGGATAACATGTCCAGAAATTAAAACAAGATTGAATCCTAACCATAATGTAAAAAACAAAAAAGCTACAATTGAAAAAGGAAGAAGTATTTTGAGTTTAGTGTGTTCTCTATTTTTTAAAATTAAAAGTCCACCTAAAGATGCAAGAACTAGTCCAAGTTCAAGGGGTTGATGGGACCAAGATACTAATCCATCAATACCAAAAAGATCATGAGATAACGAATCTCCAAATCCTGAAATAATTTGGAGTACAGATCCTGCAATGATAAGTTTAATTCCAGTTTTAAGAGAACCGTGAACAGATTTTTGAAGAATTAAAACAATTCCCAAGATTGCACCACATGAAGTCAAAGAGACACCAGTGTACACTATGATATGAGAAGGGCTCCAGAAAAATTCAGGTTCTTTTTGAAGATGGGATATTGCATCCCAAAATCCTGCAGAAACGACTACAACAGGACCAATAACAGCTAAAATTGATACAAATGAAACAAATGTACTAGATTTTGTTAATGAAGAATTTGATAATTTTTGAATCAGATTCATTTTATTTATTCATTAAAAATGGAGTATTTGAAATATTGCAAGACTATCAATTTGAAAATTCAATATTGTGAGTAATTTTGCGAATTAACTATATTAGATAAAACAGTGTGAGAATATCATGACACCTGGAATAGGATTAATGAAGAGGCGACTTGAAAAAGAGAAAGATGCAGTTGCTCTTGCAATTTCAGGAATTGCTAAAAAGTATGATATTAAACCAGAGGGTATCAAAACTCTTGAAACAAAATATGACATAGACACAGGGGATTGGTATGTTGCACTTGGATGGGAAGAAAAAAGAGCAATAATTCAAATGGATTCTGTTTTGGGTACAATTACTGAGATTAAAGAAATTTAATTATCAAGCAATATTCTGAAAATATATGACTGAAGCAATTATTCTTGGAGGTTCAAGAGGAATAGGAAAAGCAATTGCGGATTCACTCAAATCAATAGAAATTGATGTTTTTGCAGCATCAAAAAAGGATATCGACACATCAAATTTAGATAGTGTGAAAAAATTTTCAGAGATTCATAATCAAACCGATATTCTAGTTTTAAACACTGGAGGACCTGCTCCAAAACTATTCTCAAGTATTACTGAAGAGGATTGGAAATTATATCATAATCAGTTATTTCTAGGATTTTGTACTATTTTACAAAAAATCAAAATTAATGATGATGGATATATCTTTTTGATCAGTTCAAGTGTTATAAAAGAACCAAATGCAAAATTAATAATTTCTTCAGCATATCGTGCTGCATTTAGTGAAGTTTTCAAAGTGTTGAGTAAAGAATTTGCTCAGAAAAATATTAGTTGTGTAAACATTGCTCCAGGACCAATTAATACAGACAGAACTCAAGAATTAATAGAAAATGTAAAAGAGTTTGAAAAATCTCTTCCTATGAAAAGATTAGGAGAACCTGAAGAGATAGGAAATTTTGTTAAATCAATAATTGAAAATAAAATAAAATATCTATCAGGAGTTACGATAAATTTTGATGGTGCAAATTCAAACTATATTTTTTAATTATTTTTTAAATTCAACATTTGGGACATCAGGTTGACCAGCAATAGCAATCAATCCACCATCGCGTAATTGTTGGAGTAATTGCATAACTTCCTTTTCAACTTGTTTTCTTTGTAATCCAGTTTGTTGGGCAAATACTTCTACTAGTTCTGTCACTTTACGTTGGCCATTACATGATTTCCAAAAATCAACTATTGCTTGATTTACCATAAATCCTTGATCATGTTCATTTGCCAAGACCATTGAACCATCTTCTTGTTGTACTAATTTACCAACACCTTGAGGTAATGCAGTTTCATAGTTAATTGGTGCAGGCGTATTCATGGCAGCACCCATTTTTTTGATCTTCATTTTTCCTTCTTCAGTCATTTTATCCATTGACCATGCAGGTTCCCATACAATATCTATCTTGACATTGTTTACGCCTGGAACTTTTTTGGCATATCTAGTTGCATCTTGAACCAAAGTTTCGTGAAGTGGACATCCTTGTGTAGTCATTGTCATTTTAATATTAACATCATTATTTTCTGCAACATCAATTCCATAAATTAATCCCATCTCTACAATGTTCAAAGGAACTTCAGGATCCATGCATTGTTTTAATGATTCTTCAATTGCTTGTGCAGAAACAGTACTCATAATGTTAACCAGAATTTGAAAAACAATAAAAACTTTCTATTAATTAGCTTCAAATAATTTTGAGATTGATTCTTCAAATGGGGCAGTAGCCACGCCTTTTTCAGTAATAATTCCCGAAATCAAATCTGGAGGAGTCATATCAAATGCAGGATTTATGACATCAATATCATCAGGTGCAGTTTTTTTATCACCAATTCCTGTAACTTCTGAACCTTTTCGCATTTCAATTATGACATCTTCAGCTTTTGTTTTCATATCAATTGTAGATAATGGTGCGGCAACATAAAATGGAATTCCATGTTGTTTTGCCATAGTAGCTACTTGATAGGTTCCAATTTTGTTAAAGACATGGCCTGTCTTTACAATTCTATCAGCACCAACAACTACTTTGTTTACAAGACCATTTGCCATAGAATAACCAACAGCAGTATCTGGAATTAAACTAACATCAAATCCATCATGTTTTAGCTCAAATGCAGTAAGTCTTGATCCTTGTTGAATTGGTCTGGTTTCTGTTGCAATTACTTTAACATTTTTGCCACTTTCTTTTGTTGCACGAATAACACCAAGAGCTGTTCCATATGCAACAGTAGCTAACGCACCAGCATTACAATGAGTCATAATAGTATCATTATCATCAAAAAGAACAGAACCATTTTTTCCCATGGTTTTGTTAATTTCGATATCTTCATCTGCCATTTTTTTAGCTGTGGAAATTACTAATTCTTTAATTTGCTCAATTGTTTCACCAGATTTTGCAACATTCATGATTTTCTCCAATCCCCATCCCAAATTTACTGCAGTAGGTCTAGTTTCAAAAAGAATATTTTTTGCATTTTCTAAATCAGAAAGTAATTCATCCTTAGTAGTTGCCTTGCTTTGTAAAACTGCTAACGCTAATCCAAATGCTCCAGATACTCCAATTGCAGGAGCTCCTCTAACCACAAGAGTTCTAATAGCATCAGCAACTTGATTAAAATCATCATATTCCACAAGTACAAAATCATTCGGTAATTTTGTTTGATCAATCATTACAACTTTGTTATTTTTCCATTCTACTGTTCTAAGTGAAGATAAGGTACCTGTTGATTGTTTATCCATAATGCTTCAACATTTCAAACTTAATTAAAACCATACCAAAATTCAAGCAACATACTAGTCTGATTTTAAAATTTAGTAGAATAAATTCTACATTGTAGCTTGTGATGCATCATGGAACATCTGACTTTTTGCACAACCTGCTGCAAGTTCATCACCGGCTCCACGTCTCATTAGTCCTCTGTAAAGACAGTCTTCTAATTTTACATCTTCTCTTTGTTCCCATTCCTCAACAGTAACTGAGAATTTCTTTTGAATTCTATCTCTATACCATTCTGGAATTACATTAAATGCACAGAATGGAACTATTCTAAGGTCTGGGGTAACATAGTGAATATCACATCTTTGGAGTCTTTCCAAATCTTCATTGTATTTATCTTGAAAGTGCATCATACCAAGGAATAATCCTTTGACATGCCATGAACCTACTGAATCAAATGATCTCTTCATGAGAATATTACCAAACATTTTTGCCAAATCCAACCCTGCTGGTTGTTTCTTAGAATCAACAAATCCTTTGAGTTTTCTAACAACTTCTAACATTGTAAAATACTTGTTTTTACCAGAACGAATTTCTTCGGCTTTATCTTCAAATAATTCAAGCATTCCTTGAATATCACAGAACCTTGTTAATGGAACAAATTTCTTTGTGTCTGCATCCTCGAAGATGTAAGTACCTGCACCACACGCAAAGTGAATAGATAACTCATACTTTGGTTTACTGGAAAATGCTTCAATTACATTTGTTAGTGGCATGCAACTAGGAACTGGGAACCAGTCATCAACAGTTACATCACCATTTGTTTGCTCTTCGATTCTTTGAATACAATCAGGAACCGTAATTCTATATTTTTCACGTTCGCCTGTGCCCATTCTTCCAGTTAGTGATACTGGTTGGAAATTTACAGCATGAACTACATCCATATTTTTTTGAGCATATCGAATAATTCCACCTAACTCATGATCATTAATTGATTTAATCACTGTTGGAACAAATACTACAGTGGTACCAGTCTTTCTACAACTATCAAGGGCATATGGAATCTCCCAGTGATTTTTTGGATTAGTTCTTGCAGTAACACCATCAAATGATAAATACAAATTGTTACATCCAGCAAGTCTTACTTCACGTGCAGCTTCTGGATCCATTGCATGTCTAATTCCATTTGTGTTCATCTGAATATGATCAACACCTTCTTCTTTCATAATTTTGATAACATCAGCAATATCTTCTCGTAACATTGGTTCACCACCAGTAATCTGCATAGAATTTCCAGGAATTGGTCTTTGAGATCTTAGTGTTTTCATCATCCCTCGAATTTGAGTATGATCTGGTTCATACATGTAAGCACCCTCTAATCCTTTCTTAACATAAAAGAAACAGTACCAACATGTTAAATCACATCTGTTAGTTACAATCATGTTTGCTAATCCACTATGTGACAAGTGGTTTGAACATAATCCACAGTTATTTGGACAAGAACATTTGTCCATCATCACATTTGGGGAATGAGCACCTTTTCCATCCATCCAATAAGTACTAAATTTCTTGTATAGTTCATAAGAACCAAAATAGAGTTCTTCACATTCACCATGAGTTGGGCAAACTTTTGACATGAAGACTTTGTTATCACGTTCAAAGATTTCTGCATCTAAAATCATGTTACAGTCAGGACAAATACTTTGAGTGAATCTTATTGTAGATTTTTTTCCTAAATTTTTACTTGATTGATTAGATATCTGAATCAGAGCCATGCTTATAGAAAGAACTCTTTTGAATTGGTATATAATGCATTTCATACTTGCCCCCGTGTGGAATTTAGTAGTCATTCATACGAGATTTAAATACTAAAACAGATCGATTAGATCGCATGAGTATATCAGATAAAACAAGAAAATCTCTAGAAAAAATTGGTCTAACAAGTTACGAAATTAAAACATTTTCTGCACTTCTCAAAACAGGAGAATTAACAGCATCAGATCTTAGTCAAAAGTCAGGAGTACCATATTCAAAAATTTATGAAGTTCTAGGAACTTTGGAAGAAAAAAGTTGGATCGGCTCAGATGATTCAAGACCAACAAAATATTTTGCAAAGTCACCGTCAACAGGATTAGATACTACAAAACAAAAAATGGAAAATGATTTTTTACAGAATCAAAATATTATTTTAAATGAACTTGTTCCATTATATGAGAAAAGTGGAATTAGTGAAAAACCAGATATTTGGGTATTGTCAGGTGCAATAAACATTACAGCTAAAATTTTAGAGATGGTTGATACTTGTAGAAATGAAGTAATGATTGCAATACCAGAAGCAGGTGAAGAACTGGTAAGACAAGCATTGCCAAAATTAAGATCACTTCATGATAAGGGTGTAGATATTACAATACTTACTTCAGATAAAATTGATGAAGAGTCTGTCAGAGCAATCAAAAGAGTTGCAACAGTAAAAATCAAGGGAGGTTTGTTTGGAGGGGGAATTATTTCTGATAAAAAATATGTGGTAATTTTATTAGGTCCAGAAACATCAGGGGATGGATCTTCAGATATTGTTGCAATTTGGGCAGATCATGCAGGATTGGCCGGATTTGCACGACAATATTTCGAATATTTATTAAAAGATTCAAAGGAAGTATAGAATATGGATATTTTAGAAGACAAAGAGACATTTTTTGTAGGAACAGCTGAGGCTGAACATGTAGAGATGTATCTAAAAGCAATTTGGCACATCAGGGAAAGAGGAGAAGCTGTTAAAATCAGCTCGATTGCAAAAATGCTCAACGTTAGACAACCAAGTGTTGTTCAAATGCTCAAAAAATTAAATGGTAAGAATTTAGTTTCGTACAATAAGGCAGGTGTAAAACTCACTGAAGAAGGTCAAGAAATTGGTTCCAGTATGATGCGAAATAGTAGATTATTAGAAGTGTTGATGGATAGTGCACTCAAAGTAGAAATTGATGAAGAAATGGTATGTGGAATTGAACATCACATGAACAAACAATTTACAGATGCATTATGTACCATGTTAAAACATCCAAGAAAATGTCCACATGATAATGTAATTCCTATCGGGAATTGTTGTGAATTATCATAATATCCTAAAAGATATATCATCTTAGAAATTACATTTTTCATGGCATGTTTTTGTGGATGTGAAACTTATGAAAAAAGTGATGATGGATTCAAAACGGCATGTGTAAAATGTCAACATGGGCCTCAAAATCATGATGATGAATTCAGAAATGCTGCAAAAAATAACGAGTCACAAAGTCAAAAACGTGATGTAGATTTTGGATAGTTATTCGCCAATAATTTTAACTAAAACTCTTTTTGAACGTCTTCCGTCAAATTCTCCATAGAAAATTGTCTCCCACGGGCCAAAATCCAATTTACCATCAGTAATTGCTACAATTACTTCTCTTCCCATAACTTGTCGTTTAAGATGAGCATCAGCATTATCCTCGCCAGTTTTGTTATGATCATATTGTTCAATTGGCTCATGTGGAGCTAACTCTTCTAACCATTTTTCATAATCATGATGCAGACCGCTTTCATTGTCATTAATGAAGACACTAGCAGTGATATGCATGGCATTCACAAGACAAAGTCCCTCTTTGATTTTGCTTTTTGTAACTAAATTTTCTACATCTGAAGTGATGTTTACAAAAGCTCTGCGTGTTTTGACTTTAAAGGTAAGATATTCAGTTAAGGATTTCATATTTATCAAAAATTCACTATCCTTTAAAATTCTAAGGCAGGCTCAGAACTCAAGATCCTCATCATCAATCAGAGGGATAGGTTCATCACTGCCCGCATGTCATTTTTAAGTAAATTCCTATTGAGTCTTTCAAGAAGCTTGATAAATGGCTAATTCTTGAATTATTCAAAATGGTTACGATTGATACACCAGCTTCAGTGGAAAGTTTTAGAAAATTCATTATTTCTAGTACATGTAGATCATTTGCACCTAGAAGTTATTTGGAAGATTCTGAAGTATTTGCTGAAAGAGAAGAAAGTCTTGGTGCAATTTACGTAGAGGCAGCAGATAAAGTTACTTTGAAAAAACTTAGAGATATGACATTTGTTAATGCACGAGATATCCTTGGAGTTATTTATAATTCAAAAAGTGGCAATACATCTCTTAAATGGCGTCAGTTAAAACGAAATAATGGTAAAGTAACAGGTGAAGCTTCTGCAAATTCTCTTACAAATCTAGCAGAATCAGGAGTATTAACTTTAGATTGGGTTGAGAATTATCTGAAAAAAAAATCTGAAGAAGCAAAAGCTGACAAAACCACAAACTAAACTTTTTTCTTTTTGTATATTAGAACTGAATTATGATAACAAAAATTATTGATGAAAATTCAATTTCTGTAATTCCAGAAGATTCTGATGATCTTTTGAATTTACGTAGAATCATTAAAGAAAATGATAGAGTAATCGGAGATACAACTAGAGTACTAAAACAAGATAAAGATTATTCAAGACCTGATAAAGGAGAAAGAATCAGAATAAGAATTGCTTTAACAGTAGAAAAAATTTCACTTGATGATGTACTTGATAGATTAAGAATTGGCGGAACAATTTCTGAATCTAATAATGAATCAGTACCACATGGATCACATCATTCATTTATTTTAAAAATTAATGACGGAATTACAATCTCAAAGAAAAAATGGTTGCCAATTGAAAAAAATCTTTTAGAGTCAAGTAATAATCAAGTAGGTTTTGTGCTTGTAGCAATCGACACAGGGGATTGTGGGATTGCAAGACTAAGAGGAACACATCTAGAGTTTATGCCAAATATCTATTCAGGTAGTGGAGGAAAAAGATACAAAACAAATTTCAATATTGAGAAATTCTTTGAACAAGTACAACAAGCAGTATTAACCATACTCAAAAAAGGAGATGCGATAATAATTTTTGGTCCAGGTGAAACAAAAAAAAGATTCTCAAATTTCATTCAAAAATCTCAAAAATTTAATGTCAAGGTTGTTGAAGGAATTGATTCAGGAGGAGAAGATGGAATTTACATATTTACAAAATCTCAAACCATGAAAGAAATAATGTCTGACAGTAATTTAGCAAAAGCTTCATCAATTATTGATGAGGTTATGGTTCTTGCAAACAAAAAAAGTGGAAAATTTACTATGGGTTTTGATGAAACATATAATGCAAATCAAATGGGCGCAGTTGAATCACTTGTATTTTCAGATAAAGCAATTCAAGATGATGAACAAAAGATGATAGATTTTCTAAATGATGTTGAAGGTAAAGGAGTAAAAATTTTCAGTGTTGATTCATCCACAGATATCGGTCTAAGGGTGACAGGTTTAGGTGGAATGGTTTCATTATTACGATATTCAATAGAATCTTAGTTTGTAGATTCTACTAACCATTTAAGATAAGATTTGTTAATTGATGTTACGTCAATTTCTGCAATTTCAGGTACATCGTATGGATGAGTTTCTTTGATTTTTTGTTTTAGTAATTTTTTGTTTTTCAGGGTAGTTTTGAAAATAGCAAGATACTCAGAGGTATTTTCAATTTTATCATTCCAAGAATAAATTGATGAAATTTTTGAAATGTTAACACATGCCACAGTTTTATTTTTTACAAACTCTTTTGCAATTTTTGAAATGGATTTTTTATCAGGATATGTTGAAATGATTATCACAGGTTTCATAGTAACCGATAAATGTACGTGACTTAAAAAATTAACAATTAATTTGGAACTAGACTTTCTTACTCAGAACGCAATTATCTATGTCTTAATGGCTTGGGTAGTCATTGTTGTTGTTGCAAAAGCCCTAAAATTAGAAAGATATGGTTTTGAAATTAAAGCATACAGTCTAGTTTACAAAAATAAACAAGTAAACTCGGTTTTAGTTAAACTTCTAAGTAGAACAAGAAGAGGAATCAGGGTTTTTGCAGACGTAAGTGTAATTTCAGGTTTTCTTATGATGGGTTTTGCATTTTGGTTTTTGCTTAATAATGTCTCAAACTATTTTGTTGCTCAAGCAGAATTTTCAGAGTTAACAGTTTTGATTCCAGGAGTTACATTAACTTCAGCATCTTCTATTACATACTTTTTGCTATCAATTCCAATAGTTCTTGTAATTCACGAAGGAGCACATGGAATAGTAGCAGCTCTTGAAAAAATTAAAATCAAGACAGGAGGTTTTGCCATATTCATTGCAATGTTTGCAGGATTTGTAGAACCAGATGAAGAGGAATTTGAAAAAGCTAAAAAGATTTCAAAAATGAGAGTGATTGGTGCAGGTGCAACATCAAATGTAATTTTTGCACTTGCTTTAGGTGTCATTCTATTAACAAACCCATTTTTTGCAATGGTATTACCTGAACCGCTACTAAGTGTATTTTATGATTTACCAGAGGGAGTTTTGATACTTTCAATAATGGAAAATTCAGGAGCTGAACAAGCAGGTTTACTTGCAAATGACATCATCACATCAATTAATGATATACCGATTAGAAGTCCAGCGGATTTCCCCAGTTTAAATCCTGGAGAAATGGCAAGTGTTAGTGTACTTAGAGATAGTCAACCATTAGATTTCGGTGTAACAATAATGCCTGCACCTGAAGATCCTGAAAGAGGTTTAATTGGAATTATGAGAGATAATTCTTTTGCATACAAGCCTGTAATGAATTTCATTGAATGGAATGATCCAAATGTTTCAATGTTCTTGTTATGGCTCTGGATGATTTCATTTTTCATTGGAATAATCAACATGCTCCCTCTACCAATTTTAGATGGAGGAAAATTTATTCACATAATTATAGATAAAAGAATTTCAGATAAATCAGTAAATATTGTGATGTGGGGAATATACGCATTCACCTTTGCACTATTTGGTTTGAATATTGCTTTATCATACCTAAAATCTGGTTGGTTTACAATCTAGCATTTTTCCAAAGAATCATTAGTGAAAAATAATCATTCATTTCATGAAATGTGATAGATGTGAAAATCAAGCAGTCTATACTAGAAAATATTCAGGTCAAAAATTATGTTCACAGTGCTTCTCAAACTCCATAGTTAGAAAAACTGCCAAAACAATTTCAAAATATAATATGATTAAAAATAATGAGTTAGTAGCAGTTGCAGTTTCAGGTGGGAAAGACTCGTTAGCATTATTAAAAATTATTCATGAGATGGCATTAACTCATAATTTTAGAATTATTGTGATTACAATTGATGAAGGAATTCCAGGATATAGAAATGAGGCATTAGAAATTGTGGAAAAATTTTGTGGAAAATTAAATGTAGAGCATAAGGTTTACTCTTACAAAGATCTTTTTGAATTAACACTTGATGAGTCATTAGAATTGAGAGAAAATGAAAAGACTTCTTCATGCTCTATTTGTGGAACATTAAGAAGACGTGCAATTGATCATGCTGCAAAAGATGTGGGAGCAGATGTAATTGCAACTGGACATAATCTAGATGATACATTACAAACTTTTGTAATTAACATGATTTCAGGTGATACAAATAAAATTGGATGGATGGATCCTGATACATCTAAAAATACTTTAAGAAAAATAAAACCATTTAGTGAAATTTATGAATCTGAAATTGTATTTTATGCATTTACAAATGATTTACCATTTCAATCAGAACCTTGTCCACACATGAGTGAAGGAATTAGAACAGAAATTCGTGAATTTCTAAATTCATTAGAGACTCAACATAGTGGAATAAAAAATAATTTGTATCAATCAGTTCTCAAAGTATCACAGATTGTAAAAGATACTAATTACAAACAAAAAATGAGTTGTAAAAAATGTGGTAATCCATGCACTGGAGATGTATGCTCAGTGTGTAGCATGATTTTGAAACTAAAAGAGAATCAAACCTAATGCAAATATAACATACTTTATTTTAGAAAAAATGGTAGTAGGTAGGTTTGGGGTGCTAGCCGTGCCCTATTCTGAAACCGGCTATATGCAGAGATCAGTAACTGTTGGGTAAATCTCTAGATGGGTAATTCCCGCTTGGTGTGCGGAAATGAAATCACGCCGAGGCGGGTGGTTGCAGGACTAGAATTATCCGAAGGGATGACTTCTAAGACCGAACCATTGAAAGGGATGAGGTCCGGGAGGGAACAATCCTAAGATGGAGCATCCACGCTTCCTCGTCAACGTGGCGGATCTTGTATGCCTTGAAATGGGGTTATTCGCCTAGACTGGAACCAACAGGGCTACTACCATTATTTATTAAAATTAAAAATTCTTTTTGTATTTTTTAAAAAAATAAAATTTTCTATTATCTAAAAATTTTATTTTAAAATTAATACAGAACGTCAAATTTTGAAAATTCTCCAACAAATGTTTCATTGTGTATTTCTACATTTTCAACTATTGCATTAGCTGGACCACCGTGAACCCATTCAACAATTTTGCTAACATTTTCTGCATCTCCTTCTAAAACAGATTCAACACGACCATCTTTGAGATTTTTAACCCACCCAAAAACATTATTCTTCTTTGCCATAATTTTTAATGCTTGACGAAAAAAAACTCCCTGTACTCTACCAGTAACAAAAATTCTAATTCGTTGACTCGACATTCAAATAATATTCTAAAGAGTTACTAATCAGTTTTAGGTTAAAGAGAAACTACTTTCTTTCTTTAATTCTTGCTCTACCAGTCTTTCTAGCAGCAATACTTCCAACCTTTGCACCAGGAGGTGCATCTCTTGAAACAGTTGAACTTTGTCCAACGTGTTGATGACGACCACCACCGTGTGGGTGTACATATGCAGCTTGAGCAACACCTCTAACAATTGGATATTTCTTTCCCTTTGCTTTGAAGCTTCTCCACTTGTTTCCTGCACTCATGAAATGTCTTTCAGTAGCTCCACCGCCTGCAAGAGTACCAATCATGGCTCTGTTTTTTGGATTTAAGACAGTGAATTTTCCAGAAGGCAGTTTAACAGTTACACCATCATCACCATGAGAGAAAATAGTTGCATCGGTACCTGCTGATTTTACAATAGCACCACCGTCTCCAAAGTGTTTTTCAATATTACATACAATGGTTCCATCAGGAATGTTTTGAACACTAATGACGTTGCCTTTTTCAATTGTTGATTTTAATCCAAATTGTAAAGTTTCTCCAACTTTAGTTCCAAGAACTGCTGGGACAAATGAAACAGATCCATCTTCAAATCTTACTTTAGATAATGGTGCTTCTCTACCGCGTTCATGAACTAAATCGATAATTTCGCCTTGATGTTGTTCAGATAGCGGAAAACGAGGATAATTTGCTTTGGAGCCTACTTTACCAGTAGATGTAGATCTAAACTGATTGCCTCCACGGCCACGTCTTCTTACTAATGGTCTTTTACCCAAGTTGATCGTTTCCTATGAATAGAGGATTTTAAGCTTGTGATTACCAAGTGGATAAATTGCTACAAAGGTATAAAACTTAGAAAAAGTGTTTTTCTATATGAGTCAAAATGCTCTTTCCCTCAAAGTTCTTGAAGCATATACAAGAGATGTTGGAAGAGGAGTAGCAAGAATCGATTATGATTCAATGGATACACTTAGTGCATCTACAGGTGATGTTATAGAAATTAAAGGTAAGAGACGAACAGTAGCAAAATGTCTCCCTCTTTATCCGTCTGATGAAGGTAAAGGGATTATTAGAATAGATGGACTTGGTAGAAATAATTCAGGAATTGCAATTGGAGATACGATTTCTGTTAGAAAAATAAAGGCAGTAGCTGCTGAAAAAGTGGTTGTTGCACCATTAGAAGCAATACCACCAATTGATGAGAGATATCTTGCAGATGCTTTAGAAAGTGTTCCTTTGATTAAAGGAGATAATGTAATGGTTCCATATTTTGGTGGACGTTTAACTTTTCAAGTAATAGGTGTCACACCAGCTGCTGATGCAGTGTTAATTACACAAAAAACTGTTTTTCATATTGCAGAAAAAGGAGAAACGCTACGTGGCGTTCCTCAAGTAACTTATGAAGACATTGGTGGAATACACAATGAAATTAAAAAGGTAAGAGAAATGATTGAGCTTCCATTAAGACATCCAGAAATATTTGAAAAATTAGGAATTGAAGCTCCTAAAGGGGTTTTGTTGTATGGACCTCCAGGAACAGGAAAAACGCTACTTGCAAAAGCCGTTGCAAATGAAAGTAATGCACATTTCATCAGTATTTCAGGACCTGAAATAATGAGTAAATTTTATGGTGAAAGTGAGGCAAGATTAAGAGAAATTTTCAAAGAAGCAAGAGAAAAAGCTCCATCAATTATCTTTGTTGATGAAATTGATTCAATTGCACCAAAAAGAGAAGAAGTTACAGGAGAAGTTGAACGAAGAGTTGTTTCTCAAATGTTATCATTAATGGATGGTTTAGAGGCAAGAGGTAAAGTAATTGTTATTTCTGCAACAAATAGACCAAATGCAATTGATCCTGCTCTTAGAAGACCAGGGAGATTTGATAGAGAAATCGAAATTAAAGTTCCAGATAAAAAAGGACGAAGAGATATTCTTGCAATTCATAGTAGAAACATGCCATTAGCAGACGATGTCAAATTAGATAAAATTTCATCTGTTAGTCATGGATATGTTGGTGCAGACTTGGAATATCTCTGTAAAGAAGCAGCAATGAAGTGTTTGAGAAGATTATTACCAGTACTTGATTTGCAAGAAGAAAAATTACCTCCAGAAACTTTGGATAAATTAATTGTAAATCAAGAAGACTTTACAAAAGCTTTGATCGAAGTAACTCCTTCAGGAATGCGAGAAGTATTCATTGAAAATCCAGATGTAAAATGGGATGATGTTGGAGGCTTAAAAGAAGTTAAACAAGAATTACAAGAAGCTGTTGAATGGCCAATGAAATATCCAGGTCTTTATGATAAACTTGGACACAGTATGCCAAGAGGAATATTACTTCATGGTCCAAGTGGTACAGGAAAAACGCTACTTGCAAAAGCCGTTGCTACAGAAAGTGAAGCTAATTTTGTCTCAGTAAGAGGTCCCGAACTTTTATCAAAATGGGTTGGTGAATCAGAAAGAGGAATTAGAGAAATTTTCAAAAGAGCACGTCAATCTGCACCATGTGTTGTATTCTTTGATGAAATTGATTCAATTGCCCCAATACGTGGCGCAGGTGGAGAAACTGCAGTTTCTGAAAGAGTTGTAAGTCAATTATTAACAGAGTTAGACGGAATGGAAAATATGCACGGTGTAGTAGTTTTAGCTGCAACAAATAGAGCAGATATGATTGATCCTGCATTATTACGTCCAGGAAGATTTGATAAAATTATTCAAATTCCACTTCCAGATAAAGATAGTAGAATTAGTATTTTGAAAATAAATGCAGAGAAAATACCAACAGTTACTGATGAAAGTGATCCTAATCATGTTGATTTCGAAAAACTTGCCGAACTAACTGATGGACTTAGTGGAGCAGATACAGCATCAATTGCAAATACTGCAGTTTCTTTAGTTATTCACAAATATCTAGACTCACATCCAGATGTAAAAGAAGTTGAAAAACAATCCATAGATGCTAAAGTAGAAATGAAGCATTTTGAGGAAGCAGTAAAGAAAGTTAGAGAGCAAAAAGACCTCAAGATGGGCGAAAAATTAGTTGCTTCCTATTACAGGTAGTTTTAATTAAATAACTAATCTAATTCTCATAAATGTCAGAATATAGAGGATATGAAGGGAATTCATTAGAATTTCTAAAACAAAATCAAATTGTAGTTGGGGATGCAGTGAAGTTATTGGCAGATATCACTTATTCAGGCATAATAATGCCAAGATATGAGCATAGTGACGATGAACATATTGTTTTAAAATTAAAGAGTGGTTACAATATTGGGTTAGAGATTTCGAAAATTGAGAAAGTAGAGAAAGAGCAAGTTGCAAAAAAGATTACAGAAACAAATGAAAAAATTGAGAAAGTAGAAGGATTACCAAAAATTTTGTTATTATCAACAGGTGGAACAATTGCAAGTAAAATTGATTACAGAACAGGTGCAGTAACACCAGTACTAACAGCTGAGGAATTGAATGCGTCAGTTCCAGAATTAGCTAAAATTGCAAATATAGATGCTGAAGTATTATTTTCAGAATATTCTGAAAACATAATGCCAGAGCATTGGTTAAAAATTGCAGAAAAAATTGAAAAATTTTCAAAATCAGATTATTCTGGAATAATTATTGCACATGGAACAGATACCATGCACTACACATCATCCTTTCTTTCATTTGCACTTTCAGGATTTCCAATTCCAATTGTATTAGTCGGTTCACAAAGATCATCAGATCGTGCATCATCAGATGCAGCATTAAATTTGATAGGTGCAACAAAATTCATCACAGAAAATAATACCAATGGAGTCTACATTGTAATGCATCAAGATGAAAATGATAATACTATTGCATGTCATTTAGGAACTCGAGTACGAAAAAATCATACAAGTAAAAGAGGAGCGTTTCAAACAATTGGAGATATTCCAGCTTTTATAATTACAGAGAAACAAACCCAAAAAAATATTTCTAAAAATTATTTTGAGAGAGATGAATTTCAACCAAAAATTAATCTGGATACGAAAGTTGCATTAGTAAAATATCATCCAGGATTTGATCCAAACTTGTTAAACCAAATAATTGAGATGGGGTATAAAGGAATAATTTTTGAAGGAACCGGATTAGGACATGTTGGGAAAGTCATGTATGAGAATGTCAAAAAAGCAAATGAAAAAGGGATATTTTTAGGCATGACATCTCAATGTATTGACGGTAGAGTCAGAATGACTGTTTACGAAAGTGGTAGAGATTTACTAGATTTAGGCATAATTCCTTTAGAAAATATGATTCCAGAAGTAGCACTTGTTAAAGCAATGTGGGCCATAGGAAATTCTCAAAATGTTGAAGAAATTAAGGAGATTATGCTGCAAAATATTGCATCAGAATTAACAAATTAAAGATGAATAGTATGTCAGAATTTTCAATAAATAATGTAGGAGTAAAAGTTGGATTAGAAATTCATCAACAATTAGCAACTAATAAAAAATTATTTTGCAATTGTGTTCCAACAGATACTGAAGAATATTCTATAAAATTCCAAAGAAAATTACGAGCTGCAAAAAGTGAATTAGGAGAATATGATCCAGCAGCATTATTTGAAAAATCAAAATCTAAATCAATATCATATTATGCAAACCCAGAAAGTAGTTGTTTAGTAGAACAAGATGAAGAACCTCCTCATGAATTAGATGATGATGCTAAAAGAATTTCATTAATTATTGCTTCAGCATTAAAATCAGAGATTTTTAGTGAAATATACCCAATGAGAAAAACTGTGGTTGATGGTTCCAATACAACCGGATTTCAGCGTACAATGTTAATTTCACAAGGGGGCAGTTATGAAGTTGAAGGAACTACAATAGGAATTCAATCTATTTGTCTTGAAGAGGATGCAGCAAAAAATTTAGGAGATGAAGGAATTGTCAGAAAATTTGGATTAGAGCGTTTGGGGATTCCATTAGTTGAAATTGCTACAGACCCTTTTGAAGTAGAACCACAACACATCAAAAAAATAGCCTTAGCATTAGGACGAATTTTACGAAGTACAAAAAAAGTGAAGAGAGGTTTAGGATCAATTAGACAGGATGTTAATGTTTCAATTAAAGATGGAGGAGTAGTAATTGAAGTAAAAGGGGTTCAACAATTAGATCAACTTGAGAAAGTTGTAGAATATGAGGCTAAAAGACAACAAGGATTACTGGAAATTTCAAAAGAATTACAAAAAAGAGATTGGGTTCACGATAAAGAAAATGATCGAAAAGACATCACAGAGTTATTTTCTAAATGTAAATCAAAAATTATTCAAAATGCAATCAAAAAAGAACATAAAATTTTTGGAATTTCATTCAAAAAAATGGCCGGAATGTTTGGTTTTTCACCATATGAAGGGATACGGTTAGGTAAAGAAATTGCAGAGTTGGTACGATTTTTTGGAATTGGAGGAGTATTTCATTCAGATGAGCTTCCTAATTATGGTGTAGAAAAAATTGATATTGAAAATCTGAAAGAAGTTATAAAAATAAATGAAGAAGATGCATTTTTGATATTGGCCGCAACAGATGAAAAAATACACGTAGTCATTAATCAGATTATTTCAAGAATAGAATTTATAAAAAATAATGGAATTCCAATTGACACAAGATTAGCTACTGTAAATGGGGAAACAAAATTTCTACGTCCAAGGCCAGGTGCAGCAAGAATGTATCCTGAAACAGATATCCCTCCAATCATTATATCAAAAAAAGAATTAGAAAAAGCCAAAGAAAATATCCCAAAATCATGGGATGAGTCTATTTTGGAATTACAAACAAAATATAAAATAAATCCACAGCTTGCTGAACAGATTTTTGATTCAAAGTATATTGAATTATTTGAAAATATTTTTCAAAAAAGAACTTCTAAAAATGGAAAAGCTGATGCAACTTTCATTTCATCAATATTATGTTCTACCATTCCAAGTCTTGAAAGAAAAGGACTAAATTCTAAATTATTAAAAAACGAAGAAATTGAAAAAACATTTGAGATGTTAGATTCAGGCGACATTACCAAGGAATCAATTGATATAATTTTTGAAAATATAATGGCTGGAAAATCAAAAACAACACTAGAAGCTATGAAGAATACTTCAATTGAGGCTGTGAAGGAATCAGATTTAGAAGAAATAATTAAAAAAATAGTTGAAAAGAATCAAGAAATAATTAAAAATCAAAAAGAAAGAGCTATTGGGCCATTAATGGGAATAGCAATGAAGGAATTAAGAGGTAAAGCATCAGGGGAAATGATAAACAATCTTCTTTTAAAAAATATCAAAAATATGTTGAAAGATATCTGATTATAAATGCGGGAAGTGGGATTTGAACCCACGAACTTCTAAAAGATAAGGATCTGAACCTTACGCCGTTGACCAGGCTGGGCGACTCCCGCATCGAAAATTTTTGAGATCTAGAATAAGTTTCTTTATTATACTATGAAATTATCATACCAAATTAACCCAGTGATAAAATGGAATTTAAAGAAGTTTATTGTCTGAATTGCAAAAAAATTCTTGGACGTTACAATTCTAAATTTTATTCTGAAGAGAAAATTAAATTATTACTAAAAACAGATCATATTACACATGTAAGAAGTGGTCATCAAGTTTACATTAAAATATTAAAAATAGATTAAACTGAATTAATATTTTCAATTGCTTCAGAAAGATTAGAGATTCTAGATATTTGATCTTCCAAAATATGTTGATTCCAAGGTTGTGAATACAAAATAATTTTTTTCTTTTGTTGAATTATTTTTAATGCATTCAATGGTGAATCGTCTATAAATACATCATAATCTAAATCAGCTTTCATAGGTCCATCAATTACAGACACATAATTATCATATGAAATATTATAATGACTAAGCCAATTTTTTACAAAAGAATCAGTAGAACGTTCTCTTGCAGTAACAATATCTACTTGGCCTATTTCAGAAAGATTTTTTGTGACGGATGATAAATTATTTTCAGTTGGAGGTATTGACAGCCAATTTTTCCAACAAGAACTTAATTCAGCATAAAAATCATATCGATCAATTTTAAATTTTTTCCAAAAATCCCAATCAGATATTTCATGTTTTAAAATTTCTTGTCGGATTGAATTATTATAATTTAGCCAAGATTGGATAACATCGGCAAGAACTCCATCAACATCTAACGCAATTTTCATGTTTAATCAATTAATCACTATTTTTTTGAAATTCATCAAGAAGATTTTTTTGATGTTTGTTGAGTTTTTTTGGAATATTTACAACAATTCTCACGTATTGATCTCCTGTGCCTCTTGAATTGATATGTGAAACGCCTTTTCCTTTTAATTTGATTATTGTATTTGGTTGGCTACCAGAATCAACTTTGATTTTTTCTGAACCCTCTAAAGTTGGAACAACAATGTCACATCCTAATGCAGCATCCACCATAGAAACATCTTGATCGTAAAAAATATCTTTTCCATCTCTATTGAATTTTGAATGAGGTTGTACTCTTACTCTAACAATCAAATCACCATTAACACCTTCAGGAATCTCATTTCCCTCTTCTGGAACAGTATAATCGCCAGAATCAATTCCAGGAGGGATCTCAAAAGTAACTTTTTTTGAACCTTTTTTCTTTCCTTGACCATTACATGCTGGACATGGGGTTTCAATCATAGAACCTTGACCTCTACAAGCAGGGCATGGTGCAGCAGTTACAAATGATGCAAATCCCATATTTCGAGTTTGTCGTACTTGGCCTTGTCCATTACAAGTAGAACATGTTTTTTTGCTAGTACCAGGTTTACAACAAGAACCATTACAAATATCACATTGAATTTGTTTTTGTAAATTGATTTCCATTTTTTTCCCATGAAGAACATCTTCTAAAGTCACTGAAGTTTCATACAGTATATCAGATCCTCTTTGTTGATTAAATCCGCCGCCACTGCGTCCAAAAATAGATTCAAAAATAGAATCAAAACCGCCGCCACTGCGTCCAAAAATATCACTAAAATCTCCTCGCGCACCTTGAAAAATATCTTCACTAGAATATCTGCCATCTACACCAGCATGCCCATGTTGATCATAAAGTTGTCTTTTTTCAGTGTTTGAAAGAACTGCATATGCTTCAGAAATTTCTTTAAAATGTTCTGGAGCTTCTTCAGATTTATTACGATCTGGATGAAATTTCAATGCTAATTTTCTATATTGTTTTTTTAGTTCGTCAACTGAAGATGATTTTGAAACTCCTAAAACTTCATAATAATCTCGTTTTGCAGACATGAATCAATCCATCTTCATTATTACTGTATAAATGATCAAATTCGAAGAATCAGTTAGTCTTTGTTTCATCATTTGATGATGATTCTGTTGATTGTCCTTCAGCTCCAGCATCCTGTTGTCCTTCAGCTCCAGCATCCTGTTGTCCTTCAGCTCCAGCATCCTGTTGTCCTTCAGCTCCAGCATCCTGTTGTCCTTCAGCTCCAGGTGGAGGAGAAGCATTCTTGTAAAGTTCAGTTGTTACTTCATTAACTAAAGATTGTAATGCATCAAGTTTAGGTTTTAATTCCTCAGATTCTTTGTCCAATACTTCTTTTACTTCTTTGACAGCATCAGTAATTTTGATTCCTTGTTCTTGAGAAATTTTATCTTTAAGATCATGGTTAACCAATTTTTCTGTAGTGTAAATGTAACTTTCAGCCTCATTTTTGAGATCAATTTTTTCTTTCTTCATTTTGTCTTCGTCAGAAAATTTCTCTGCATCTTCTTTTAATTTTTCAATTTCTTCATCAGATAATTTTGATGATGATTCAATTGTTATTTTTGCTTCTTTTTGTGTTCCAAGATCTTTTGCAGTTACATTGATAATTCCATTTGCATCAATATCAAATTTAACTTCGATTTGAGGAACTCCTCTTGGGGCAGGTGGTAAATCAGTGAGATTAAAACTTCCTAAAGAAACATTATCAGTGGCCATTGGTCGTTCACCTTGAACAACATGAATTGTAACTGCTGTTTGATTATCAGCTGCAGTTGTGAAAACCTTGCTTTTTGATGTTGGGATTGTAGTATTTCTTTCAATTAGAGGCTCTCTAACACCACCTAAAGTTTCAATTCCTAATGTCAATGGAGTAACATCAAGTAAGACAATATCACTTGCAACATCTCCAGCAATAATTCCAGCCTGTATTGCTGCACCCATTGCCACTGCCTCCATAGGATCAACTCCTGACTCAGCTTCTTTACTAATTAGTTCACTGACAAATTTTCTAACAAGAGGAATTCTTGTTGGGCCTCCAACCATTACAATTTTGTTAATTTCAGAAGTGCTGATTTTTGCATCTTCAAGAGCTTTCAAAACAGAAGGTTTGCATCGTTCAACAATTGGTCCAATTAATTCATCTAATTTTGCTCTAGTAATTCTTAGTTCAAGATTTTTAGCTCCTGAAGAGGGATCATGAGAAATGAATGGTAAATTAACATCGGTTTCCATTACTGTGGATAATTCAATTTTTGCTTTTTCTGCTGCTTCTCTAATTCTTGTAATTGCAGTTGTATCTTGTGAAAGATCAATTCCTTCTTTTTTCTTAAACTCGTCAGTGATAAAATCAATTAGAACTTTATCCATGTCTGTTCCACCTAATTGAGTATCTCCAGAAGTACTCATTACCTCAAAGACACCTCCTCCCATTTCCATGATAGTAACGTCTAATGTACCACCACCAAAATCAAAGACAAGAATTTTCATATCTTCATTGGTTTTGTCTAATCCAAATGCCAATGATGCTGCTGTAGGTTCATTAATTATTCTTACAACATCAAGACCTGCAATTACTCCAGCATCTTTTGTTGCTTGACGTTGATTATCATCAAAATATGCAGGAACTGTAATTACTGCTTTCTCAACAGGTTCGCCAACAAATGCTTCTGCATCTTTTTTTATTTTTTGTAGAATATATGAAGAAATTTGTTGAGGTTTGTAGTCTTTGCCTTGAATTTTAAATAAATGATCTGAACCCATTTTTCGTTTTGCAGCAACTACTGTATTTTCAGGATTTGTTACTGCTTGTCTACGTGCAGGCTCACCAACTAAAAGCTCACCCTCTTTAGAAAATGCTACAACTGATGGAAATGCTTTTCCTCCAACGGTTGCGCCTTCTGCTGCAGGAATAATTGTAGGTTTACCACCCATTACAACTGCTGCTGCAGAGTTACTTGTTCCTAAATCAATACCTATAATTTTTGTCATATTTTATCATCCTTTTTTGAAATTTCTACCAACGTAGGTCTTACAACCCTCTTTTGAGAAATATATCCCTTCCTGATCTCCTTTGTAATTGTATTATCATCTAAATCAGGATCAGTAATAATGGATATGGCTTCATGAGTATTTGGATCAAAAATTTCACCTAAAGCATCTATTGGAATTACCTGATATTTTTTCAATAAAGAATCCATATTTTTTAAAATTGAATCTAACCCATCAGTATTAATTTTATTTTCAGAAAATACTTCTTTGGCTCTAACAAAATCATCATAAATTTTTAAAAAATCTAATACAAATTCATCAATTTTTGCATTAACACCATTTTCAATATCAGATTGAGTTTTTCTAGAAAGGTTTTGAAAATCTGCTAAAACATGTTTTAATTTTTCATCTGTCTTAATTACTTTTTGTTTTTCTAAATCTAATAATTTCGTTAAATCTTCAATATTTGTTTGTGAAGATTCAGGATCTTTTTCATGTTCTGTTATTTCTACAATTCTTTCATCATCCACACTAGACTCATTGGAATTGTTTTCATTTTTATTTTCAGATTTTACGTTTACTGGAATTTCATCAGAATCGAATTCACTTGACATTTCAAACAAAATAATAATTAAGCTAATTTATACTATTATTGAGTTATATCAAATAATGGGTTGGCTTTAACGATAATTAAGCTAGAATCCTGTTTAGTTTTTTCAATATTATCAAAATCAAGTTTTGAGCAGGCTACAACAATAGTAGTTTTGTCACTGTGAAATAGATCAAAATTTGGATCTTCATAAGCTTCAACATCACCAATATAGTCACGTAATCTAGAAGTCAAATTTTGTAGCATCTCAATTTTATCACCACGCATTACATGTTGATCAAGTGTCCAAGACAATGCAATTTTTGTTCTACTTGCTTTGAGTTCATTTTTCTTTAACGTTGCACGAATTTCATCAATTAATCGTTTAACATATCCATCAATTCCCTTAACACTTCCATTTATCAAATACATAAGAGAATTTGTGCCTTCAAATGAAGAACCTAGAGATTTTAAATCAAGCAATCCTTTAATCATATCATCTAGAAATATTTCTTGAAAATCATCAGATGATAAATCATTTTTGGTAATTTCATCTTGTGCATATTTGCATACCTCTAAAACACCACACAAACTTGAAAATCTTGATAAAATATCAATTGCGTGAAAATGTTCTGACGAAGAAATAGCTACAAATTTCTTCTCTTTTTTATCAGTTGTAAGTAAATCAGACAAAACAGGATCTTCTTTTCCATTAAAAGATCCAATAATTTTGGGTTGTTGATTAAGATCTTCTAATGGATAATAAAAATATGAAATTTGTTTTCCAACCTCTAAACCAGTTACATGTTCCAATAATGAGATGTTTTCATTGTTACCTCCAAATCCCGTAGGAAGTGTGAAAATTACTGAACTATTTTTCTTTAATGAGGTTACAGCATCTTTGAATTTGGAATGGATTTCTGTTTTGATATCCTGGCCTGTTTTTCTGATTCTCGGTGTAAAAAACAGATACTGGGCTTTGGAAATAGCAACATCAATTGGTTCCATAGCCAATAACGGTTCATCTTCTTTTAGAGATGAAACATTTGGATAAGTTTTAGCTATTTCAGATTTTAGTGAAATTGCTGAAGGAGTTGATTCATCAATAATGTAAACATCTGCACCTTTGATTGCCATTTGAGATGCAATAGCATATCCCTCAGTACTTAATCCATAAACAACAACTTTTACTCCCCCCATTACACTTTCACTGATTATTCGACAAAGAAAAACTTATTGAAAAACTAGAATCACAAAAATTACTTGAAAATGTGGATTTGTATTCTTATGTCAAACAATTTTTTTAGTTTTTTCTGATTCAAATAAAAAGTTCATTAAGGGAATGGAAGTGTTGGGTATTGCAGCCCGGTAGTGTAGCGGTCAAGCATATGGGCCTTTGAAGCCCGTGACGCCAGTTCGAGTCTGGCCCGGGCTACTTTATTAAAAAATAATTTTAAAATTTAGAAATCAAGTTTTGTTAAGAGTTTTGAAGCAACAATAAACAGAACAGAGGCAATTCCAACAAGAATTAACATTTCTAAAATTACAAAGTCAGTAATATCACCAAAAATTCCAGCCCTGATGACATCAACCAAATAAGTTAACGGGTTAAGATAAAATGCAGAACGTAATGGTTCAGGGGCACCATCTGCAGGATAAAATGCAGTACTGACAAAAGCAAAGAATAAGAAAACAGTGTTGATAATTACATTAAATCCTTCGCTGGAGTGAATTCGAGTAGAAATTATTGATGCTAATGAACCAAACAATACTGAACCACAAATAGCACCAAAAACAAGAATTGGGATTGTATATAATGAAAATTCAACAGATTCGAAAAATACGGGATAACCAACTACTGCTATCAATGATGCACTAACTAATCCAACAATACCTATAGTGAAAATATTACTAAGAATATAGTGACTTCTTGTGAATGGTCCAGACATAATTTGTTCAAACATGCCATGTTTTCGGTCATTCCAAATTAGAATACCAGAAATTAGTGTGCTATTCATGATATTAAATCCAATCATCCCAGATGCCAAAAATGCTGGATAGTCAAGACCTTTTCCACCAAATGGGACATCATTGATCAATGGAGCATATGCATAACCTGCAACAAAAATATAGATTAAAGGAAAAATTACTTGCCAAATTAAAAATCCAGGGTTAAGAGAAATTGTTAGATTTCTATTTACTAGTCTAATTATTGGATGTATTTTCTTTCACCATTTTTAAAAAGATGTCTTCAAGGTTTGTTGGAACAGCCGATAAATCTTCAATCTCAATATTATTATCATTAAGTATTTTCAATACTTTTAACAATACAAATTCCGATTGTTCCGAATGAATAATGATATTTGTACCATTTTCAAAATCAATTTTACAATCTAAAATTCCAGATAATAAAGAAGAAACTTGTGGTTGATTTTCAAACAAATGAATGTTAATGGTTTTTTCTTTTCCAAATCTTGTTTTTAAGGCATTAGGGGAATCAATTGCAATTATTTTTCCTTTATCAATAATTGCTATTTCATCACAGAGATATTCAGCTTCTGTTAGAATATGTGTGGTATAAAATATGGTTAATCCAGTTTTAACTTTATTTTTTAAATAATTTAATAATTTTCTTCTAGCATTTGGATCTAATCCAACAGTTGGTTCATCTAAAAATAAAAGTTCCATATCATGCATAAATTCACGAGCAACTTGTACTCTTCTTCTTTGACCAATTGAAAGATCTTCATTTCTTTTTTTACGAATTCCAACTAGATCAAAATCTACTAAAAGTTGTTCCATTCTTTTCTTACGTTCAGTTTTAGGAACATTCCACATCATTCCATATTTATCAAGAGATTTTTCGACAGTTAAAGTTGGTTCATAACTAGGTTGTTGTAAAATAACTCCTGTTTTGTGACGAACATTCAAAGGATTTTTTATTGCATCTATTCCTAAAATTGATAGAGAACCACTAGAAGGAGAAATTAAGGTAGTAAGAAGTTTGATGGTTGTTGATTTTCCAGCCCCATTTGGGCCTAAGAATCCAAAAACTTGACCAGATTTAACTGAAAATTCTATATCATCTACAGCTTTGATTGAACCATATAATTTTGATAGATGAACTACATCAATACACGACACAACAAATCTGCAATCTTCCTATTAATTTAGTTAATGAGATGAATCAAGGATATTATTAGAAAATTTGATTGAATTTAAATGAAATATGCTATAAATTTCAAAAAATTCATTTCTAAAAAATTGAAAAAGAAATTAAATTGGTTTTGCGATCTTTTTGAAGATAGAAAATGGTTGTTGAATGAAATTTTTATTAATAGAACAAGTTTAACAAAAATAAGTTGTCTGAATTTGAAAATTTGATTGAAAAATTAATTGAACAGAAACCAGAATTAACTAAGGAAGTTATCGAGGGGGAAATTAAACTAAAAAAAGAAAAAATCGGTGCAGGTTATTTAACTGATCAAGGTGCACTGTTTTTAATTGCATCAGATTACGGAATTACATTATCAGAACCACAAAAAGTAGAATTAAGTATAAAAGATCTATACGCAGGTGCAAAAGAAATCTCACTAGAAACAAGGGTTTTGAATCTTTCCCCTGCTAAACAATTTTCAAGAAAAGATGGTTCTCCATTTTATCTTAGAACAATGACAGTATATGACACAAATTCAACAGCTAGTGTAAAACTATGGGATGAAAAAGCAAATCTACCAGGAATTGAAAATCTAAAACCTGGCGATTTAATCAAAATCATAAAGGCATATGTAAAATCAGATCTTGATGGTTCACCAACAATTAACATTGGTTCTGGTTCAAATATTGAAACTACAGATACAAAAAGTGAGATTCCAACTATAGATACCATTACAAAAGATGTTAGTGAATCACAAGAAGGACAAAAAGATCTTGTAATATCAGGAATGATTGATGGGGCAATAAGTGGAATGGAGTTTACAAATTCTCGAGGTCAGCCTGGAAAAGCATTAAGAATGAGGCTAAAAGGCAATGATGGCAGTGGAATTAGAGTAATTATTTGGGGAAAAGATGAATCATCAGTTCCAAATATGATTTCACAGTCAGCTAAAGTAAGATTACTTGGGGTCAGAGTAAAATCTGGAAATCAAGGATTAGAAATTCATGGAAATGATGCAACGATTATTGAAATTGATGGAGGAGAAATTGAACCAGTAATTGCAAGAGTTCTTTCAATTACAACAACAGAGACTGGAAAAAATATGATTGTGGCAGTAAATAATAAAAAAGACATTTTCAATATTAGTGATTTTTCAAACTCAACAAGTATTTGTGCAGAAGGGGATGTTATCGAATGTATGCCATCAAAAATTTATGGAAACTCAATTACACTTGATGAGAATTCTTTTGTAAGAAAATTAGATAATGATGAATCAATTCCATCATTATCACAGTTTAGAACAAAAATCAATGATGTTAAAGTAAATGAAAATTATTGTATTGAATCCATTGTATTAAAAATGCCTGAACGACGTGAGGTTCAAACAAAAACAGGTGAATCAATTTCACTTTCAGAAATGTTTGTGGAAGATGATACGGGTCAAATATGGGTTAAAGGATGGAGGAATCAAGCAAGACTAATTGACAAATGTGAACTAGGGGAAATTATTTCAATTACAGGATTAAATGCCAAGGCAGGATTAGAAGGTAGAATAGAATTATTTCTAACAGCATTTTCAAAAATTACAAAAAAGAATTAAGAATCCCAAAAACCCCTAGTTACAACATATTGTCGCTCTGCTTCATAGATTTGTTTGAATAGATATTCTTCATCCACCATGTTTCGTAATATTCTAGCTGCAGTATCTGCACCCACACCATATCCAGACATTACGGTAATAGCAATTTTACCAAAATTTTCTACTAATGAGGAGACTTTCCAGGCACGATCAAACTTGTGTTTTTCATCAGGAGATAATTTCTTTCCATCATGCTTTTTACGAATAATTTTTGGAAGATCATAATCAGAATAATACGTCGCTGTGATTTGCCGACCTTTACAATAATGACAAATTAAAACATCTTTTACCTCATTTGTTTGAACTACACGTTCCCATTTTCCACATCTAGCACAAATTAATCGATGTTTTGTTTTTGCTAGTCTAGCTTTTACAAGATCAAGAATTCCCTTATCAAGATTTACAGGAGATGAATAATATTTTGCAGTATGATCTAAAATTGGTTCTGCTAATTTTGAAAATTGATCAACTTCAATCCATTTTACATGTATTTGATCATCCTGAATTTGTTTTAGAAATTTTTCAGTATTTTTTAAATCATATTTATCATGGAATAATTCACGAAGGGCCTCATGAACGAGTGCAGTTTTAGAATATCGTTCATACAAAAATCGGGCAGATTTTCTTTCATAAATTGCACCACGTCCAACAATTCCAAATTTTTTTGCAACACACCAGGTTCTCCAATTAACATTATGAGTACCTGTTAAAGATGCAGTTACCATAGAATGTAAATCATAATCATCCTTTAGAACTTCAAAAAAGAGCTTTTCTGAAATTCGTGATCTTGATGATAAAACAATTCTATATCCATCTGAACGAGTGTCAACTATTGAACCCAATATGGAAGATAGCATTGAGGAAAGTAATGTTGACATTGTAGAATTAATTTTAGTACCAAAACACGAATGAATTACAATTGAACCTTGTGATCTATTTGATTCAATAACTAAATTGAATTCATCGGGAATTTCATTAAAAGTTAATTTTTCAATAGTGTTATTGGTTAATTCAAGTGAGCCTGATTTTACTTTGCTACGAAAATTTCCCACCTTTTTTGCAGTATTATAGTCAATAGGAATACTTTCACCTTCCCAATATGGAACAGTGACTCCTCCACCTCTAAATGGTTCAACATTTACAGAAAATGATTTTTCATCAACATTTAGAATTCTCCATTGTGAACCTTTTAACACGAAGATATTACCAGAATCTCCAAAATCTCCAACAAATCTTTGATCTAAGGAACCAATGATTTTTTTTCCGACACTATCAAAAACTTTGAATTTTAGAATATCTGGAATGGTTGAAAGATTTTCAAAATAATATTTGAAAGCACGTCCTTTTTTCCAAAATGTCATTTTAGTTCGATCAAAAAATATCAAATAATTTGAATCAAGTAAATCTAAAACATCAACAAAGTGTTCTAACGACAAATTTCTAAATGGATATGCTTTTTTAACAAGTTCAAATGCATCTTCAACTGAAATTTCACCAACCTGCATTGATAATCCAACTAAATGGTGAGCCAAAACATCAAGAGAACCGGTATGGATTTTTTGTTCTTCAATTGAACCTTCTTTAATTCGTTCAATAATTGCTCTTGCTTCAAATTCATCATCAGAATTATTTGTAATGATTAGTCCTTTTGCAGATTCATTTCTATTATGTCTGCTTCTTCCAATTCTTTGAACTAATTTTGATACTTGTCTAGGAGAACCGTAATGAATCACTAATTCAATTGAACCAATATCTAAGCCTAATTCTAATGATGATGTACATACGACAATTCCACGTTTTCCGTCTCGTAGATTTTGTTCTGTTTCTTCTCTAACCTCTTTTGATAGAGATCCATGATGTAATTCAATATTCATAGATGATTTTTCTTTTAAAATTGAGGCTAAAAATTCTGATTCGCCTCTAGTATTAGTAAATAAAAGAACAGGCGAATCTAATTCTAGATCCATAACATATTCAATTATTTTTTCTGCTACATCAGAAATTGTTCCATCAATGTATTTTATCTCTATTTCATATTTTCTTACAGATGTATCTCGAATGATTTCACATTTTCTTTTAGTGCCAACAACAAATTTCCCTGCTTCTTCAAAATTTCCCACTGTTGCAGATAAGCCAATTTTTGTTAGAGGGTATTTTGAATTTAATTCCAATCTTTCAATACTCAAAGAAAGCTGAGTGCCTCTTTCACTAGCTAGTAATTCATGTACTTCATCAACCACAATCCATTCTAAATCAGATAATGCATCCAACATTTTGATTTGAGTTAAAAGAATGACTAATGTTTCAGGAGTGGTAATCAGAATATCTGGCGGGTTATCTCGAATTCTTTTTCTATCTTTTTGTGTAGTATCGCCATGTCTAATTTCAATAGATAATTCATTTTTGTGAGCATATTTTGTGATTCTTCTAAATACATCACGATTTAATGCACGCAAAGGAGTAATGTAAAGTGCTTTAATTTTGCCAATTGCTTTAGATTTTTTCAATAAAGAAAAAATTGGGATTACAGAACATTCAGTTTTTCCAGAACCCGTTGGAGCAATTACAAGACAATCTTTTTTTTGTAAAATTATAGGAGAAGCTTTTTTCTGAATTTCAGTTAGATTGGTAAAACCAAAATTCTCAAATATTAAATTAGGAATTGGGTTAATTGGTGGAGTTTGATCATATTCTTTCATAAACAATAACACCTACTGATTAAAGTGCAAACAAAACTATAGTAATTACTGGAATTAAATTGAAAATTCTTACCATCTTTAAACTTCATAGGTAATTCATCAAATGTTTTCATCAGTATCAGACAATCCTAAAACATCAATATTATAAGAAAATGATTTTTTATCTAATGCCCAATAAATTTTCCCTTTAAATTTTGATGAATTTTTAAAAAGATGAATTTTGATATGTGTAAAAGGATCAATCGCACTTTTCATATTTTCAATTTCTCTTCCTTCTATTGTTCTAATCATATTTGTAAAAATTATAGGAATTTTTTTTGTTATTGCAAATTTTGATAATTCATGCATGTATTTCATAAATAACAAATTTTTTTCAAAAGTTGATTCACCTTTTGTGTATTCATATGAAAATAAATCAGTAATATTATCAATAACAATTAAAGAGAAATTATTATTTTCAAGTTTTTGAATTGATTTAATTTGTTCTGATGTATTTGTTAATCTAGATACAGTAATTTGCTGAAGAAAGTCAAGATCAGTTTCTGATCGTTTTTGGATTTCTAGAATTCTTTCAGGTCTAAACCCACCTGTAGTATCAAAGTATAACACACGTCCACCATTTTTGATTGAATTTATTGATAATTGTAACAATAACTGAGTTTTTCCGGTTCCATTTCCACCAAATATATCCACAATTATTCCTTGATGGATTCCTCCAACTAAAAATTCATTTAATTTTTGTAAACCAGTTGAGATTATTTGCATAATCATTTTAAAAAGAAGAAAAAATTTAAGGAATTGTAATTTTTTCAAAGGAGGCAAGGCTTTTATTCTGGTGAACAAAGTTGCAAAATAAGTGAATTATTAGTGTCACAATCAAATAGTGCAAAAAGACCTTTAACAACTCTTCAAAAAAGTACGAAGAAGAAAGTTACTGTAAGACTGAAAAATGAAGTCGAATACAAAGGAAAGATGGATAATGTTGATTCATACATGAATTTAATCATGACTGATGCTGAGGAATTACACGATGGAAAAACAATTGCAAACTATGGTAGAGTTATCGTGAGAGGCAATAATGTGTTATTTATCAAACTAGAAAATGAACTCTAGTATTTAGTGGGTACTTTTATGACTAACAATTTTCTATTTACATCTGAATCAGTTACAGAAGGACATCCAGATAAAATATGTGATAATATTTCTGATGCATTTTTAGATGAATATCTTAAACAAGATCCTAACTCAAGAGTGGCAGTTGAAACAATGGTTACAACAGATTTCGTGGTGGTTTCAGGAGAAGTAACAACTAAAGCAGATTTTGATAAAAAATCCCAAGAAGAATTAGTCAGGAAAACAATTCAAGAAATTGGATATGATAATGAAGATTTGATGTTTGATGCTAATACATGTAAAGTAGATTTAAGATTACATTCACAAAGTCCAGATATTAGTCAAGGGGTAACAGCTACTGAAGAGAAAGAGCAAGGGGCAGGAGATCAAGGTTTGATGTTTGGATATGCATCAAATGAATCAGAGGAATTAATGCCATTACCAATTTTACTTGCACACAAACTTATTCAAAAATTGTCTCAGGTACGAAGAGATAAAACATTGTCATGGGTTAGACCAGACGGAAAATCACAAGTATCAGTTAGATATGAAGACAATAAACCGACAAAGATTGAAACAGTAGTAATTTCAACACAACATGCACCAGAAATTTCGCAAGAAGAAATTTCAAGAGAGATTATTGATAAAGTGATTAAACCAGTTTTAGGAAACTTGTGGAATGATCAAATAAAAACTCACATCAATCCAACTGGAAAATTTGTAATTGGTGGTCCACATGGTGATGCGGGTCTAACTGGAAGAAAAATTATTGTTGATACGTATGGTGGATTTGGAAGACATGGGGGCGGTGCTTTTTCAGGAAAGGACCCATCCAAAGTAGATAGATCTGCATGTTATATGTGCAGATATATCGCAAAAAATCTTGTTGCAGCAGAACTTGCCGATAGATGCGAAGTCCAATTAGCATATGCAATTGGAGTAGCAGAACCAGTTTCACTTTATGTCAATACATTTGGTACAAACAAAATTTCAGAAAAACAAATTGAGGATTTGGTTAGAGAGAATTTTGATATGAAACCATCAGGAATCATATCTCAACTAGATTTGAAGAGACCTATTTACAAAAAAACTGCAGCATATGGACATTTTGGAAGAAATGAGCCGGAATTTTCTTGGGAAAAAACAGACAAAGCTGCAGCATTAAAGCAGTATGCCGGACTTTAGTAATTCTATAATCGATTTAAAATCAATTCCAGAAATTTTTCTTAATTTTTCATGATTCCCTTTAAAATTGCCAATTAAGATATTCAAATCATCAACTCCAAAAGAAGATTTTGGATTGTTTATTGCATTATGATAACTGTTTTCTAAATTAATTTTTTTAATTTTTGAATTACCTTTAGAAAATAATTTTACATATTTTATAAACGAAATATAATCTGGACCAACAAGATCAATAATTTTATTTTTAAATTTTGATTCAATTATTGATTTAAAAATTACTTGTACTACATCGTTGATGTAAATTGGTTGAATTGAATAAGTTCCAGATCCAGGAATTTCAATCATTTTATTTTTAATTTGTTTTTTTAGATATTTTGTAAAAAGATCAGTTTTTCCTACAATGTAAGAAGGTCTAAAAATTGTATAGTTTAATCCAGAATTAATGATTAATTTTTCTGCATTGTATTTAGAAATAAAATATCCTAATGCAGTATTAGATGATACACCTAATCCGCTTGTATAAACAATTTTTTTTATTTTTGCTTTCTTACTTAGATTTAGAATATGATGTGTTAATTCAGTATTTACTGTATGAAAATCAGTTTCAACGGATTGATTTCCTATTCCAACAAGATGGATTAATGCATACGAATTTTTAATAATAGGTAAAATAGTTTTTTCATCATAGTTTTTTGAGATTATTTTTTGTTCATTTTTAAATTCTTTAAAATCGTTTCTCGAAATAGAAATTAATTCAATATTTTTTTCAGAAAAATATTTCCTAACATTAGTAGCAACAAATCCGTTTGCCCCAGTTATTACAATTTTTAGACGTTTATTCATAACACAATCAGATTGATTCGAATTTTAAATCTATTTAGAAGATTTTGAAAATATACCAAACAAGAGTTAATACAGTAAAATGAATACAAAAAATGTGGTAAGTGAAAAAACAAAATTAAAGACAGGGTATACTACAGGGAGTTCGGCAACAGCAGCAGCAAAAGCTGCATTATTAGCAATAATTAATCAGCAAAAATTGGAAAATGTAGAAATTATATTGCCTAAAGGGAATTTGATTAAAATTCCAATATTTTCCTGTAAATTTGAATTAGAGAAAGCAGTTTGTTCTGTAATTAAAAATGGCGGAGATGATCCTGATGTAACTCATGGTGCAGAGATCATTGTAGAATTATCATTTACAGAAAAAATAGGGAAAATCGATATTGATGGTGGAGAAGGAGTTGGAATAGTTACAAAACCAGGATTAGGTTTAGAAATTAACAAGCCTGCAATTAATCCAGTTCCTAAAAAAATGATTATTGAAAATTTAACAAGCATAGGAAGAGAAATTTTGGTGAAAAAAGGTTTTAGAGTTTTAATTTCAGTTCCTAAAGGAAGAGAATTAGGTCCAAAAACAGATAACCCAAGATTAGGTATTAAAAATGGAATATCAATTTTAGGAACAAGTGGGATAGTTATTCCATTTTCTACAGCAGCTTATGCTGCATCAATAAGACAAAATATTGATGTTGCAGTTGCAATGGGGAATGATACAGTAGTATTAACAACAGGTGGGAGAAGTGAAGATTTTTCAAAAAAAATAGTAGATTTGCCTGAACATTGTTTTGTACAAATGGGCGATTTTTCAGGATATACAATTCAGCAATGTAGTAAAAAAAATATCAAGAAAGCATATGTTGTGGGTTTTATAGGAAAACTTGTAAAAATGGCAGCAGGGGTTAAACAAACTCATGTTAAAGGTTCAAAAGTTGATATGAATTTTTTAGCAGAGTTAGCAGAAAAATCTAATGCAAACGAAAAAGTGATTCAAAGTATTAAAAAAGCAAATACTGCAAGACATGTATCTGAAATTATTCAGGAAAATAATGTGGAAAGATTTTTTGAATTGATTTGTAGTGAAGTGCATAAACACATGAGAAAACATAGTGAAAACAGAGTTTCCATTGATGTGGTATTGTTTAATTTTGATGGAAAAGTTCTATCGAGAAAATCAGAAGAATAAGGTTTTTTATTAAAGTAAAAAAAGTTTGGGTATGGAAAAAGTTTCAGTCCTTGCTATTACGAAAAATGGGGTAAAAATTGGAGAAGAATTAAAGAAAAAATTTCCTGATTGGAAAATATATGCACCTGAAAAATTTTCAGATGAAGAAATCAAAATAAAATGGTATTCTGAACCTACATCTGAAAAAATTATTGAACTTTTTAAAAATTCTAATGCATTGATTTGTATTTTTTCTTTGGGAGCAATAATTAGATTAATTGCCCCTTATTTGAAAGACAAGAAAACAGATCCTGCAGTTATTGCAATTGATGATAAAACAAAATTTGTGATTAGTGTATTATCAGGACATATTGGTGGTGCAAATGAATTAACTCAAGAAATTGCAGAAAAACTAGGATCTATGCCTGTAATTACCACTGCAGCAGATGTTAACAAAACAATTTCAGTAGATCTAGTTGGAAGAAAATTTGGTTGGAAAATTGATGATGATTCCACAGTTACCAAAATTAGTGCTCATATGGTAAATGAAGAACGTATAGGTATTTTTCAAGAAGTAGGTGAAAGAAATTGGTTTAAAGAATTGCCAAAAAATGTTTCAATTTATGAAAATCTAAAAGATTTGAAAAAATCAAATTCTAAAGCTCATCTAATTATTTCTGATAAAATTATTGAAGAAGAATTAGCAAAAAAATCTGTAATTTATCATCCTCCAAGTTTAGTAATAGGTATTGGACTACACTGGGATACTTCTAAAGAAACGATAAAAATGGGAATTGAAGATTGTTTGAAGAAATTCAATCTTAGTTCAAAATCAATTGCAAAACTAGTATCTATTAAAAAACCACAAGATGTTCAAGGGTTAATAGATCTTGGAATAGAAATGGACATTCCTGTAGAATATGTAAACAGAGAAGAGTTGGCTGAGATTTCTGCTCCAAATCCTTCAGAAACTGTGAAAAAATTCGAAGGAACTGCAAGTGTGTCTGAGGCTGCTGCAATCAAAATCTCAAAAGGGGAATTAATTGTAGAAAAACAGAAATTCCCTCCAAATTTGACCATAGCCATAGCGAGGATTTTGAATTGAAGCGAGGATTATTACTAATTGACAGGGGAAGTAAAGAAAGAGAAGCATCTGAAGAACTCGAAACTATTTGTAAAGGTATCAAAGATAAAACAGATTATGTTTTGACAGATTTTTGTTTTCTTGAAGTTGAGCCTCCATATATCGAAGATGGAATAAATAAATGCCTGAAACAAGGAATTGACGCATTAACAGTGGTTCCATATTTCCTATATCCAGGTAAAAAAGTTAAAAATGCAATTGCGGATGTAGAAGAACTTCAAAAAAAATCAGACATAAAATTCCTCATTAGTAAACCAATGAGTATGCATAAAACATTAGTAGAAATTGTTGAAAATAGAATCCAAACAACATTACAAGAAAATAAAATTTCATTATCAAAAAATAAAGTAGATGTAATGATAATTGGTCATGGAAGTAAAGACCCTAATGCACAAACATCATTAGATTATGTTGTAGATAAGTTACAAGAAAATTATAGGAATGTCAGTAGATGTTGGTTAGAAATAGAACAGCCTGATATTTTTGAAGGTATCAAAAAATGTGAAGAAGACAAACCTGAAGTTTTAATAATTGTATTTTATTTCCTGCACGAAGGAGCACACGTAAAAAATGATGTAAATAATGATTTGAATCCAGCATTAGAAAATTCGACATTAAAACAAACATTTGTAACAAAACATATTGGAACTGATGAAAAAATTATTGATTTGATTATTGAGAGAGCTAGAGAGGTAGAAAATGCAAACTAAGAAAGGTCAATCAATTGAAGATGCAAGTATGCAAATGATTGAAGATGAAATTGGAACACATCAATACAATGAAAGAGAATGGCCAATTGTTAGAAGAATAATTCATTCAACTGCAGATTTTGATTTTGCAGACAAAAATAAAATAATTTTTCAAGAAAATGCAATTCAAAGTGCTATGAATGCATTGAAAAAAGGTTGTAGCATAGTAGTTGATGTTAATGGTGTAATAGGATTGTTAAATAAACAAAATCCAAAAGATTTTGGAAATAAGATAGTATGTAAAATTTCAGATCCAGATATAATGAAAATTGCAAAATTGGAAGGAAAAACAAGATCTCAAGTATCAATGAGAGAAGCCAAAACAGAAATTGATGGAGGGATTGTAGCTATTGGTAATGCTCCAACAGCGTTATTGGAAGTAATTGAAATGGTGAAAGAAGGAATTGTAAAACCAGCACTAATTATTGGAATTCCTGTCGGGTTTATCTGTGCTGTAGAATCTAAAGAAGCATTAGCAAAATTGGAAAATATACCATTTATCACCAATTTGGGCAGAAAAGGTGGCAGTTCATCAGCATCTGCAATAATTAATGCAATTTTCAAGTTAATTAGAGCAGAATTATCTTCTTGAATACTTTACACAGTTATTTACAAAAATTTTAGCATAATCTGAACTATCAAAATAAAGATGTCCGTATGAGGCAAGTGTATTATATTCCATCATTCCATCTTGATGTTTTTTAATTCCATCACCAATTTCTAGAACATAAGCAAATTTAGAATCAGAAGAAATGGAATCTAATTGGGAATAATGAAATTCATGTCCTTGAAAATTATGTTTTTTTTCGGAAATTGTTGTTTTTGAATTAATCAAACCTTTTGTATAATTTAATTTCATTTTTTTTGTCATTTTAGTTTCAGCATCAAACAACCCAATCATTTTATGCTTTTTGTTATTCGATGTAATCGATTTTGTCAGATACATTAATCCACCACATTCTGCATAAATTGGTAAATTATTTTCTGCTAATTTCTTGATAATTTTTTTCATGTTTCTGTTTTTTTCAAGTGAATTACCTAAAACTTCAGGAAAACCACCACCAATGTAAAGCCCATCACATTTTGGTATTTTTTTATCTTTAACAGGACTAAAAAATTTTAAAATTGCACCTTCACGTTGTAAAGATTCCAAATTATTTTGATAATAGAAATTAAATGAAGTATCAAGTGCCACTGCAATTGTAGTTTTTATTTTTTTAGAATTAGATTTTGAAATTTTTGGAAGATCTATAGGATTTTTTGAGATTTTAATGATTTGTGAAATGTCTAGAGATTTTGAAATAATCTTTGAGAATTTATCAATTTGTTTTTTCAAAGTTTTATTATCCAATGTAGAAATTAATCCAAGATGTCTTGATTCAATATTTAGTAATGGATTTTTTGGGATAACACCTACAATTGGAATTTTTGTTTTTTCTAATGCTGATCTACATAAAATTTCATGTTTTTTACTACCTATTTTATTAAGAATTATTCCAGCAATTCTAGAATTTCTGTGAAAGTTCTTAAAACCTAAAACAGTTGCTGCAATTGAACGAGCAGTTTTACTTGCATCTAAAACCAAAATTGTAGGAGATTTTGTTAAAGTAGCCACATGATGAGTGCTAGCAAAGTTTGAATGACCATCAAAGCCGTCATAATATCCCATTACACCTTCAATAATTGATATGTCATATTTTGAATTAGAAATAAAATTATTCAATAATTGGTTTTTCCCCATTAACCAAACATCCAAGTTGTATGTATCATGATTTGAAATACTTGAGAGATAACTGGGATCAATATAATCAGGTCCGACTTTAAATGGTTGAACAGAATATCCCTTTTTTTGTAAAGCATGAATAATTGAACATGTTATGGATGTTTTTCCAACTCCGCTGGTAGTACCTGCTAAAACAATTCTAGGAATTTTCAATTTGCATGACTAGAATCATTTTTTATTTAAATTGATATCTTTTGGAATGCTCAATGTTTTTAGTAAGATTATTTGAATAACATTCATGGATGAAGCCGGATTAACTATTGTATATACAGGAAAAGGTAAAGGGAAAACTACTGCAGCATTAGGAATTGCCTTACGAGCAACAGGTTATAAAAAAAAAATTTGTATGATTCAATTTATCAAAGGTTCATGGCATTATGGGGAAATGGATTCATCAAAAAAATTAGCGCCTGAATTTGAAATGATTACGGCTGGAAAAGGGTTTGTGGGAATTATAGATGATAAAAGCCCAAAAGAAGATCATAAAAAAATTGCCAAAGAGGCAATTGAAATTAGTAATGGAAAAATTCAATCAGGAAATTATGATATTGTTATTTTAGATGAGATAAATTATGCAGTAAATCTAGATTTAATTTCCATTGATGATGTTTTGAAATTAATTAAATCAAAACCAAGAGGAATGGATTTGATACTAACAGGAAATTATGCCAGAAATGAAGTAGTAGATATAGCAGATTTAGTTACTGAAATGAGAGAAATAAAACATCCTTTTCAAAAAGGCATTAAAGCAAAAAAAGGCATAGATTTCTAATCAGCAAACATTAATTTACACATTGAAGAGTTTTAGAAGAAATGTCTACTGAAATTCAAGAAATGCCTGAACAGGGAGAAATTGTTCTTTCTACAATTACCAAAGTTATGGATCATGGTGCCTATGTAACATTAGATGAGTATGATGAAATTCAGGGATTTTTGCACATTTCAGAGATTGCTCCTGGATGGATTAGATCTGTAAGTAGATTTGTGAAAGATGGTGAGAAAAAAGTACTACTCGTTAAAAGAGTAAATGCCAAACGTGGAGATATTGATTTATCTTTAAAACAAGTTTCAAAAGATCAGAAAAAACAGAAATTAAAAGAAGTTAAAAAATATCAAAAAGGCAAAACACTATTACAGAATGTTCAAGAAAAAGCAAATTTATCAGATGAAGAAATTGAAAAATTAGAAGATGATATTTATTCAAAATTTGATTCAGTGTATGATGCATTCATAGCAATCGGAAGAAATGGAATTGAATCTGTTAAAGAACTTAAGCTTGCAAAAAAAACTGCAACAATAATTGAAGAAATTTGCTCAAAGATTAAACTGCCTTCAGTTGAAATCAGAGGAATTATGGAAATTACAAATAATAAATCAGATGGAATTGAAATAATCAAGAAAATTCTAACAGATGTTTTAAAAAAAGATTCTAGTATAGATATTACTTACTTGGGAGCACCAAAGTACAGATTATCAATTACTTCAGAAGATTTCAAATCTGCAGAAAAATCATTAAAGCCAATAATTTCTGAAATTCAAACCCATATAGAAAAGAAAAAAGGAATTTTCAAATTTACACGAGAAGACTCAAGAAAAACAAGAGAGAATTAAGATGAGATTTCAATTAAGAAAATGTCTCAAGTGTTTTCATTATACACTAAAAGGAAAATGTCCAAAATGTAGTGAAGAAACAATTTCAGCACATCCTGCAAAATTTTCGCCAGATGATAAATACATGAGATATAGATTAGCAGAAAGATATTCCTAAAAATAAAATTTAAGGAGTAAAAGTTCCAGTTAATTTTGCTTCTACAAGAACATGACCTTGTATTGCTTCTTCTAATTCTTGTTTTGAATATCCTTTTACTAAATCTAATTTGGTATCAAGCGCATATGCTTTGAAGATGTATGTATGACGTCCATTAGGAGGTGCAGGTCCACCATAATCAGTTTCACCAAAATCAGTTTTTCCATTAATTCCAAATTTGACATTACCTATTTCTGATGAGATATTACATACTAACCAATGAACCCAAACTTTTCCAACTGCAGCCATTGCATCAGGATCATCCATGATTAATGCCAAGGAATTAGATTGTGATGGCATATTATGAAATTGGATGTTTGGGGTTTTATTTTCAAAATTATAGCCAAATTTCTTAGGAATTTCTTCTCCTTCTTTAAAATCAGAACTAGTTATGGAAAATTCAGGCATATGTTTTCAATAAATTATTTTTAAAATAAAGTTTGCTAACTTTCAAGAATAATTTTGTCATTATGTATGGATAAGATTGAACTTCCTAATTGTTTGATTTTATTTTTAAGTTCTCTATCCATAGTTGCAATGATAGTTCGATTATTTTTAACATGATTAATCAATTCTTGATCCGCATAATTTCCTTTAATAGAAATTGTTTTGAATTTTTTTATAAAATTCAAAGTTGTAGTTATTTCTTGATTTTTTTCCGGAATGTTTTGTAATTTTACTAATTCATTTCTAACAACTTCTGGAACAATAAAAGAGATTGAACCTATTTCCACATCTAAATTATCAATATTTTTTATTCTTCTGGTTGCTAGATGAATTAAAAAATTTGTATCACAGATTACTTCAACCAACTATTCCTGCACCAATTAGTCTCCATCTTTCAGAAATTCTTCTACTAATTGCAACGTTACCACCCTCAAAGATACAAGCTGGTCTTCTAAGTTCAACTTCAATATTTTTTGATTTTATTTTTGTGACTTTGCCCAATATTGGAGCGGTTCCAATATTTAGTCGAAGTAATTCTCCCGATTGAATTGGTTGAACTTTAACATCTTCGGTAATGCCTACAGCTAAATCAAACAAATTAACTTCAAGTTTTAATTGAGTTGAATTTTCAGGCAAAGTTCCGGGTTTACCAATAACTGAGCCAATAAAAGAATCACTTCTAGTCATCGAAGGATCTAATTTTGTACCAATTGCAACCAATCCACCTGGTTTGACTGAATCAACAATACCTGCAGCAGTTCCTAATGAAGTAATTTCTGTGAGTAACGGTTCATATGATTTCTTTTTCTCGTTTAAGATTCCGGGTTTGATCTCAATTTCATCACCAATCTTAAAAATTCCTTGAGTAAGACTTCCACCAATTACACCACCTTTGATATTTTTTAATTTTGTACCGGGTTTGTTTACATCAAAAGAACGTAAAACATGCATAACAGTGTCTTTTTTTTCATCTCTTTCAGGTGTTTTGATTGTTGATTCAATTGCACCTATTAGTGCATCAACATTTAATCCAGATTGTGCAGAAATTGGTATAACAGGAGATTTAGAAGCAAATGTTCCTTTTACAAATTTTGTTATATCTTGATAATTAGATAATGATTCTTGATAAGAAAGTAAATCGACTTTGTTTTGGACTATTACTATTTGTTGAATTCCAAGTGTTTGTAAAGCTAAAAGATGTTCTTTAGTTTGTGGTTTAGGAACTTTTTCATTTGCTGCAACTAGTAATAACGCACCATCCATTAATGCAGAACCTGAAAGCATATTTGACATTAAACTTTCGTGTCCTGGACTATCTACAAAACTGACAACTCTTGAGAGTTCACTTTCTTTTCCACAATTATTACATTTTGGAGTTGTAGAATATCCTAATGGTTCTTCACAACTTTTACATTTGTAAAAAGCAGCATCTGAATAACCAACACGAATGGTAATCCCTCGTTTTAATTCCTGGCTATGTACACTCGTCCATGAACCAGTTAATGCTTGAATAAGAGTAGTTTTTCCATGATCTACATGACCTGCAGTTCCAATGTTAACACATGGTTGATATCCATATTTTTTGATGTACCAATCAGGAAGTGTATCTCTCCAATGCATGAGTCAAAATGTAAAATCGGTATATGTTAAGTTATTCTTTTTTATCTTCAGTTTTTTCTTCTGTACCTTCAGCAGGTGCTTCAACAGGTAATTCACCATCAAATTTACAATTAACTTGATAGATTTCTTCAGATACTGTATTTCCACGCATCAATTTTCTTTTTCTTTGTCCAGTTTCTGCATCTTGTAGTCCTACTCCCTTAGAAAGTAAAACACGATTTCTTGCAGCACCATGAATATCATCTCTCATAGGAACGCCAGATTTGTCACTGCCTCCAGTGAGTTTTAATTTTCCACTTAATCCAACAATTACAGCATCAGTTTCATTACCTAATTGTAATCCTAACAAAGGATTTGCATCACTATCTTTGAGTTCCTTTGAAACGGATTTTCCTTTAATGTCTGAAATTGTTAGCTTGAAGTTTGTCAATTATTCGAAAAAAAAGTTGAACGACTAATTAACCTTTGGACATTATTTTTAAATCAATATTGGTAAAGTTAGTCATGAAAGAACAGATCATATGTCCAAGATGTGATAATAAAATGGTGGATATGCAAGCATGTCATATGATTTGTCCTAACTGTGGTGCTCATTTAGATTGTTCAGATAAAGGAAATTATTGGTAATTACATTCCAGATCTATCAGGAATATAATCAGTTGCCATGTTGATTGCTTGGTCTTTCATGATTTCAAGATAGGCATCATAATCTGCTTCAAAATTACAGTGTGGGCATTTTACTTTAGTGATATCTTCATCCAAAACTGCAACTTTTTCACATTCTGGGCATCTTGCATCCATGATATTATTTTCTAATCAAGATATTTAATCATAATTAATGAATTATTTCTAGGCGGAGTTAGTTTAGTCTGGTATGACGTCAGCTTCCCAAGCTGAAGGTCGCGGGTTCAAATCCCGCACTCCGCATTATAATTCCCTTATTGCTTGTTCAATAATTCCTCTATCAGGAGCTTGCGGAAAATATTTTAAATAATTTTTCAGATCGTCTTTTGCATCTGAATTTTTATTTTGTTTTTCTCTAAGAAAAGCACGATTTTTGTAAATTTTGGCAGAACGTTTCGGATTGATATTAATTGCTTTTGTGTAAAAATTTTCTGCTTTTTCAAATTCATTTGTTTTAAGATAAAAATTTCCAAGCCCATTTAATGTCAAATATGATTTATCATTAAGCTCTAGACATTTTTTATAATACGGTATACATTCAGGTGAATTTTGTCCATTCAAAATTGCGCCCAATAAATTTAATGTTGTTGAATTATTAGGATCAAGTTGTATTGCTTGTTTTAAGAATTCAAGGGATTCAGAAAAATTCTTTAAAATAGTGGATCTTTCAGATTCAAAACATAATCTATTTGATTTTTCATTAGAATCATTTTCAAGTTTTAAAGATGATATTATTTCAGAAGGAGCTAAAATAATTAATAATTGTCCTTCTTCAGACCATTCCTTATCAAAAATTTCCTGAGGTATCGCACCTTCTTGTTGTTCTCCTTTCTGATTACCTTTTTGAACATAATGTAAAATAGTTTTTTCCTCATCATTATAACCAGTAATGATTGATGCATGCTGTGTAATTTCAGGAATTCCTGGAAGGATAACAATTGGAGGAATTCCAATGTCAATAATTTTTTTTAACTCAAGTAATGATGAATGAATAATTTTACATGTTAAACCATGTCTTTCAGCAGATTCTATTCCCTCAATTAGTATACTGCCGTCAAATCCTGAATATTTTTTTGTAGTTTCTATGGCTTCGGCCATAGGTAAATCAATATTCCAATATTTCGAAACCACGTTAATAGGTAATGGTAAACAGGAATTTTCTTCATCAATTAGAGGTAAAATTAATTCATGGTTTTCTTGTTCCATAAATCAAAGAATTTTCAGAGTTATTAAAATCAATCAAAGTAAACAGAATTTTTCAATCAAATTGTGACCATCTGGGCTCATTTCAGGATGAAATTGAGTTCCAAAAATGAATTTATTTTCATATTGAATTATTTCATATTTACAATTATTTGATTTTGCAAGAGATACTAACACACTAGGCATTTTTGCTATCTCAAAATTATGACTTTCAAATACATTCATACTCTTTTCTGAGACTAAATTATTTTTCAAAACACTGATAGTTTCATTTCCTTTCTGAAGTGAAAGAGATTTTTTTATTGTTCCTCCTAACGTTAAAGCTAAAATTTCTGCACCATAACAAATCCCAAGCAATTTAAGATTATGTTTAATTGAAAAAGTAATAACTTTAGAATTAATTTCATTAGTTTTTTTTTCATTTTTCCTTCTTCCAGATAAAATGAAAGAATCATAATTTTCAAGTGAATTTAATTTTAAACGATAAGGTGTTTGTGTTTCAAAAGAAATTTTTTTTTCATTTAGAAAATCAATTAAATTTTTTGTAAATATTGAACCATTATCTACAACTAGGAGCAATTAGTTGCCTACCTCAATTGATACATAATGCATCTCTGTAATTCCATCTTTAATTAGAATTGTACCAATATTGAGATTGTTTTCTTCATGCCACATGAATATTCTGTCACTACGTGGTTTTACGAAATTATCAATGAATTGAGATAGGAATTCTTCAACATCTGTACGTTCATTTTCAGTAAAGAAGAATGATTCTCCTTCATTAAATGAAATAGGGATTTGAATAGATGTAGGTTCAGATATTGAAATACCATTTTCTTCAAAGATTGACTTCAAAATATTTATTCTGTCACTTCTAACTAGTTCAACATAATCATCGTCCGCTACAATTACAGATGATGTAACGCCAGAAACTTTCTTCAAATATGCTTTAAACGCTTCTTCCTGAGTATCACCTAATCCAACAAAGTATTCTCCATTAAATGCAGCACCTACTGCAGCAATCGTGCCTAATTGGGCAACTACTCCACCAGCACCTGCAGTATATACTGGAATAAAGTAAACGTCGTGATTTCCAACACGATACAAAATGTTATCACCAATTCTTGGATTTCTTAAAAGTGTCTTTAATTGTGCAAACTCAGGATCTCTATCTAATGCTTCTCTAACTGCGGTTGGACCAATTAATTTTGTTGTTGAATCTAATGGGATCTCATAAAATTGTAAATCTCCCAAATTGCTGAGATCATTTTCAACTACCATGTATCCTGCAAGGTTTCTTCCTTGTGAACCTCTTAGCTCCAAAGACAATAATCCTAAGAATTCAGTTTCTGTAAATCCTGGAGGTTTTGCTTCCACATAATAGGTATCTAGTCCACGTGGGATTTCATAGAATTCATTTGCTTGAATGAATGTTTCAACATTAGTTACGTGATAAATATTGTACATTTCTGTTTTCCAATTAAATAATTCAACAGGATATCTGATTTGTTCCTCTAACCAAGTAGGCATTGGTTCAAATTGTTCAGAATATTGACTAGCAAACATTTCGGAGAAGAAATCATCTCCAGTTTTTAATAGTTGAATATCTCCATTGTATGAATCTACTAAGGCATAACCTACCAAACGCAAGTATGGATTACCTACAGACCAAGGAACATCATGAGTATCAAATCCAATAATTAGTGGAATTAACCAATAAGAATTAGTTCCATCAGTTACAGGAAGTGAATCTAATTCTTGCCCAAACAAATCATAAAGGAAATAGGGATACAAAATTTCCATTCTGTCATTAACATCTTTGTACCTCATAATGTGAACCGATTCTCCTGGAAATGAAAGTAAAAAGTTGGGTTCAAAAATCCAGCTTAATGGTGGAGAAACATCTAATCCGCCTGAACCTGCATAAGATACTCCTCCAAGTTCTGCACTTGAAGAACCTCTAGAATTTGGATATCCAGACCAGGTTTGTTCAAACAATCCACCTTCACCATAGTAAATTTCTCTTTGTTTGAAAAATTCACCACTATCTACAATCTGACCATCGGTTGCTTCAAGAGTAAGAAATCCATTTGGAACGTGAGTATATACGAGATGTTCATTATACCATCTATTTTCAAGACTGACAGATGTAGGTAAGATTGGTTTCATAGAAGCTGTCCAATACAGAGTATCATTAAAACGAAGAATATCATTATCTTCAAAGTCAACATATGGAATTAAACCGATTTCAGGCTTAAGTTTGGCAAAAGCTGCCTCCCAATCCCAAACTCGAATTACATCTAAAACATCACTGTTTTGTTGAATGTAATTATCAATATTATTTGGAGAAACAGAAGTTAGTTGGACTTCATGGATATTCTCTTGTACATTTGTTAATTCACCAAGATATCTATTTACTCCAATTTGTTGCGCCGTGTATGGTCCTAAGTATTCAATTTTCTTTGCATCGGCAATACTATTGTTTACTGAAACAACTCCTGCAACAATTATTGCAATTGCAACAATTGTTAAAATTCTAATGTATACATCTCTCTTAAACATATGAGTTAGAACACGTGCCCTTATTCTGTCAATTACTGAAAATACGATTAAGGCTGAACCGATAATTAGTGTGCCACCAATAACATATCTTGTGTTATAATCAATTTGATCTGTGAAAAATAAATTAAATCCTATCCAAATAATTGCAATCCCAATTATTCCTTCAATTGTTGAAACATAATTTAGATATCTTGGTTTTCCTTCATTAGAGTCTTTAAGAAATGAGGTAATAACATCAATTATTCTATGAAGTCCAACATACAAAACTAAACGTAATCCAATCGCTGCAAGCATTGGAGGAATCAAAATCACTAAAGCAGGGATCATTGGAACAATATTTTCAACGGCATAATTAGGATCAGTTTCAGGTGTTACAAATGGCATTGAAAATAATTTTGGTAAGTTTTCAATTCCAAGAGTATTTCCATCAATGAATGACATTGCTGCAAATCCAAACATAATATTTGCAAAGAATGCTCCAAAAAGCAAAATTTTGGTAATTTGCCAAATTACAAACTGTGGTGATGATAATTTATAATCTCTAAAACTTGGAATGTTGTTTGAGACAGGTTGGCCTCCTTGACCAATAAATCCAATTGCAGTACTAATTGAATACCAAAAAATTGAAGAGCGTCCTGAAATATTTACACGTACAAGTGCAATAATTGACAAAATAATTGTAGAGACTAGAGTGTAAAATAGAGGTTTGGTGAATTGATCTCCAAATTCAGTGAAATTCATCGATAAAATTACTGCCTGATTTCCAACCATGGTAAAAATTACTATTCCGATAATTGCAACAATAGCTAATCTGATGAATTTTCCAGCATCAGGAGGGGGCGTTTGCTTATCAGTAGAAGCACTATACAAAATCAAGTTTGGTTTAGATTTGGTAAATTAATGTCTTACCAGTAAAATTATGAAAATGATGCTAATTTTTTACAAATTAAATAGACAGCTGCAAATCTAGGAAGCGTTACTTTTTCATTGAAATATGGTCCAAATTTCTTATTTTTTAATTTAAATTCAATTGGGCAATTTGCCAATACCTCAACAGAATCATCTGCAAGAAAAGATGCTTCAACATATGGATCAAATGTTTTCAGATTTTCACATAAAATTTTTGTCAATCCACTTTTACTATTAATTGATCCAGGTAATCTAAATATTCTATGTATATCCATAGTTACGTTAGGATCAATTTTTACACCAATATTTTGAGATAAATCATCAAGAGTTTTTTGAAAGGAAGAATATCCATTTGTTAATAATTCAGAAATAATTTTTGAGCGTTTAGACTTTGTTCCAAAAACGTATTTAGAAAATCTTCCCTTCCATCCTGGCTTGTTAAAATCAGGAAAAGATGAACGATTTGCTTTGAATTTTTTCATTCCAAATGTTTCAGGTATTGCCCCATGAAACATAATGTAATCTACAAGTTCTGATCTTTCTCTAGAACCAATTTGTTGAAATTGTGAATTATATACATAAACATGGAATCCTTCATTGCCAGAAAAATAGACATGAATATTTTCGTTATCAATTTGAAAATCATCAATCAGTATTTCAGATAATTTGGACACTTCAATTTTTGATGAGTTGATACAATTTTTACAAGGCAAAGATTTTTTTTCTAATTTTGTTGAATTACATTTTGTACATTTTTCAGAATTTTTAGAAATTTCATTACATTCGTTGCAAATTGATACAGTATGATTTTCCCTACAGGACAGATTAAGATCTTTTGCATCAATATCAAAAATCAAATCTGCTTCTTTCCAATCCTTTTCATTCATCGGCAAATCTGGAAATGAATAATATGCATTTGAACAATAAACGTCAGATGGAATGTTTTGCATACACAAAAGATGTAGTTCTTTATCATTTTTTATGGAAATATGACGAGTCATTCCTGAATTGAATTTTTGATATCCAAATTCTCTTTCAGGCGTACGTTCAAGAACATTTAGTAGTTCAGAATGATCAAAATAGTATTTTTTGAATGATTCTTCTAAAAATTTTATTTCTATTTCTTTCATTGTTTTTTCTTTCCAAATTGTAAAGGATTGATAATATTATTACATTCTGATGTTGCAAAACATAGACTTTGTGTTTTTAATTTCTCGCATGAGGGACAAGAATATTGAGTTCCACTTCCAGAAGTTCCAGCTAGATGATTTAGTTGATAAAGTGTAACTCTTTCATTATAGTCTGGAGCATTTTTGAATATGAGTGCAATTTGTTGGACTGGTTGACCTTTCGATAAAAGAAAAGTTGCTAACATGAATCTGCCTGAATGAGGAAGATTTTCACCTTTTTCTAAAATTTCAAGTGCATGTTTTATGCATGGAGGGTATTCTCCAGTAGTTACAGTAAATGTTTTGAATTTTTTTGATAATGAAACTAGTTTATTTACAGAATCCTCAAAACCGGGAATCATTGTAGGGGTTTTTGCATTAACTATTTTTGAATTAATGTATGTCCCTAATTCTTTTCTGATTAACCTAACTGTTTCATGTGGAGAAAGAAATACTTGACCATTTTCGACATGCCTGTTAATTAATTTCCATTCTCTCTCATGAAAATTAATTGAATGTTTAAGATAATCAGATATTGGGATAATAAAATAATCATCAGATTTTTTTACTTTGACTGAAAATAAATCATCAATTACTCTAACTGCTAATTGATTTTTTGATTCATCTGAAATGTTTGTGAGATCCTTTTCAAGATATTTTTCTGCACGTCTCGCTTCAGCAAGTGCAAATCTTTTGATGAGAGTATGCATGCCACTTAATTTTAACAAAACAATTGCAAGTAAAAATGAAAATACTTCCCTTGGAAGAGCTGCTTCTTTTGATACCTGATTATCAATTAAATCAGATTTGTAGATTTTCCCATCTGCTGCAACTTGAATTCGTTCATAGGCTTTAGAAATTAGTTGTTTTAGGTCTGGATCTACTCCAAATTGTTCTAATGTGAACCCTTTATCTTTAAGATATTGACCAGCATCAGCTAAAAATGGATATTTTGCAATTTCATCTTGTCCAAGTTCTAACATGTTAATGATTGACTTAATTTACATAAAAATCTGGTTTTATGCATTAAATGTGGTTTAAATTATGTTTTAAAGAAAATATCACATATGCAGCTTGGATGTCATGTCTCAATTTCAGGTTCAATAGACAAAGCAGTAGATAATGCAAAAGAACGAAAATGTTCTGCCTTTCAAATATTTACTAGAAATCCAAGAGGATGGAATGCAAAAGAACTAACAGATAATGATATTTCAAATTTTAAATCAAAACTAGAATCAAGTGAAATTGACAGGTTTGCAACTTGTGCACATATGCCATATTTGCCAAATTTAGCTAGTCCAAAAAAAGAGGGATTAGAAAAGTCATTAAAAACATTAATTGATGAAACAGAAAGATGTGCACAATTAGGAATTCCATATTTAGTAACACATCTGGGCAGTCATTTGGGAACAGGAGAAGAAGGAGGAGTAAAAAGATTAGTTGAGGGTTTGAATAAAGCAGGAAAAGTAAAAAATGATGTAATGATTCTTTTAGAAAATACCGCAGGTCAAAAAAATTCTGTAGGATATGGATTTGAACAACTAGGTGAAATTTTTAATCAGTTAAAACCTTCAAAAAAATTTGGTGTTTGTTTTGATACATGTCATGCATTTGTTTCTGGATATGATTTGAGAACTAAAGGAAAAGTAGAAAAAGTTTTTGATGAGTTTGATAAATTTGTAGGAATTGAAAATCTAAAAATAATTCATCTAAATGATGCAAAAGGAGAGATTGGTTGCAATCTAGATAGACATTATCATTTAGGATTAGGAGGTATAGGTGCTGAAGGAATTGGTGCGGTTGTGAAATTTGCCAATAAGAACAAAATTCCAATAATTCTTGAAACCCCAATTGATGATGATAGAGATGACTTTGAAAATATCAGAGTAGCAAAGGAGTTTGCGTAGAGATTTATTTTATGAATATGGTGATAAAATAATGGATTACGAATCAGTTATGAAATTAGCACTTGAGCGTGGATTTTACTTTCCTAGTTGTGAGGTTTATGCAGATGCACAGGCTGGGTTTTGGGAATATGGACCAACAGGAGTCGGTTTGAAAAATAAATTCTTACAATTATGGAGGAGAGAATTAATTCGAAGAGATGGAATGCTTGAGATTGATGGTTCACAAATTATGTCAAAATCAGTTTTTGAAGCATCTGGACACTTGGGGAATTTTGCAGATCCAATAATCAAATGTATAAAATGTAATTCGACATTTAGGGCAGATAGAACTATTGCAGATATAACAAAAATAGAAATTCCTGAAAGTGCAGATTTGGAGGAATTTGATAATGCTATATCACAAAACAACATTAAATGTCCAAAATGTAAAGGGGATTTTGAAAAGACTAAGAATTTTAACATGATGTTCAAAGTAGGGATTGGTCCTGAAGAAGAGGAAGCATATCTCAGACCTGAAACATGTCAATCAATATTTGTTGATTTTCCTAGACTCTATAAGACGATGAGAGGTAAACTTCCTTTAGGAATTGGACAAGTTGGAAAAAGTTTTAGAAATGAAATAGCACCAAGACAAAGTCTTCTCAGATTACGTGAATTTTATCAAGCAGAAATTGAAGTGTTTTGCAATCCTACAAAGTTAGATGTTGTAGAAAAATTTGAAGAAATTCAAGATGTAATAATCAGAATACAAACAGATTCAGAACCAATTGCAATGACTTGTAAAGAAGCAGTAGAATCTAAGATTATTCCAAACAAGTTTGTTGCATATTATTTAGGAATTTTAACTGAGTTTTATGAAAAGACAGGAATTGATGTTGCAAAAAGCAGATTCAGAAAACTTGGAGAGAAAGAAAAGGCATTTTATGCTGAAGTTGCATTTGACTTTGAAGTTGAAACTACAATTGGTTGGTTAGAACTTGTTGCATGTAATTATAGATCAGACTATGATTTGACTAGTCATGCTACTAAAAGTAAAGAAAAGTTTGAGATAATGGATGGTGATGAAAAAGTTTTACCACATGTATTTGAAATTTCTATGGGAATTGATAGAAGTCTTTACACAATTTTAGAACACTCACTTAAAGATGATAAAGAACATGAAAGAGTAGTTTTATCATTAAAACCATATTTGTCACCTACACATGTAGGAATTTTATCATTAGTAAAAAAAGATGGATTAAAAGAAAAAACAGATGAAATCCATCTCAACATTAAGAGAAAATATGATGCATTTTTAGATCATTCAGGAGCTATTGGTAGAAGATATAGAAGATTAGATGAAATTGGAGCTCCATTTGCAGTAACAGTAGATCATCAAACATTAGAAGATAATACAGTTACAATTAGAAAAAGAGACTCCATGGAACAAACTAGAATAAATATTTCAGAATTAGATTCAATTCTTTCTGAATCTGTTGCTTTCCCCTAGAAAGTGTAGATTTGTTAAACTGTATTGTGACTAAAAAATTATTAAAAATTAATAACGGTTAAAATTTGCTCTCAAGATATGTTGATCGAGAATCATGAACAAAAAATGAAGGGACAAGTTTCGATAATAATTCCAACATATAATGAATCTCAAAATATTATCAGTATTTTAAAATCAATTGGTAGTAATTTACCAAAAAATCTCCTTACCCAAGCAATCATTGTTGATGACAATTCTCCTGATGGGACTGGAAAAATCGTGGAAGACTATATGAAAAATTTGAAAAAAATGGCAAATTATACTATTGAGATAATTCATAGAAAGGCAAAAGATGGATTGGGTTCTGCAATTCTTAATGGAATTCAACATGCAAAAGGTGATACAATTGTTGTAATGGATTCTGATTTTTCTCATCCACCACAAATTATTCCAAAATTGATAGAGTCAGTTAAAAAATATCAATTTGATATTGCTGTAGCATCACGTTACATTAAAGGAGGAAATATTCAAGGATGGTCACTTAAAAGAAAATTGATGAGTAAATTTGCAACTTTGATTGCAAAAAAAGGATTAGGGATTGATGCTAAAGATCCTATGTCAGGATTTTTTGCATTCAAAAAAAATATTCTAAATGGATTAAACATAGATGCAATTGGATACAAGATTCTTTTAGAAATTCTAGTAAAGACAAAAAATGTAACAATAACAGAAATTCCATATACTTTTCAAGACAGAGAATTCGGTTCAAGTAAATTAAATTTCAAAACTATCTTAGATTATTACAAATCAGTTTGGAAATTATATCGTTATGGTAAACCATTAGAAAAACAAGAAAAGCGTTCATCAGTTAAATTTCTCTCAAAAGCAGCTAGATTCTACACAGTTGGAGCTTCAGGATTTGTTGTAAATTATGTAATTTCTCTATTATTTGCAGGAGGGATTTCAGACATGTGGTATTTACATGCAACAATAATTGGGATTACGGCATCAATAACAACTAATTTTATTTTAAATAAAGCATGGACGTTTAGTGACAGAGATTTCAGAATTAAAAAAACGCTTACTCAATATGGGAAATTTATAATGTTTAGCTCTTTAGGGGCATTAGTACAATTAGGAATGGTCTATTTCTTAGTAGATAATATTCAAGTTTCATATCCATTAGCATTAATTTTAGCAGTAATGACTGCGGCATTTGGAAACTTTGTTTTAAACAAAAAATGGACCTTTAAAGAAAAATTAATTGGTTAATTTTAAAGAAATTTAAATAAAAAGAAACGACTGTCGTCTTTTCCCAGCTACTCAAAGGTAGAAGTAGAGGTTCCTGACGAAAGTCCAGTTGAAGATGGTACAGATGGGAATTTATCACCAATCTGTTGCTCAGCTACTGCAGATGCTTCTTGTAGAATCTTTTCAGTTTCTTCGCTTGAAACATCAGACTCCATGTTGAATGAATCTCCTGCCAGGGAATCCATCATAAGTCCATTAAGTGTCTGGGTCATGCTATTCAACTCTGAGTCTGCTTCTGGCATGAATCTTCCTAACGATGACTTCAATCCCTTCATTGTAGACATTGCTGGTCCAATTGCTACCATAGCATCACCAAGATCATGAATAGTTGTCAGTCTTAGTTGAACTTGTTCTAATGACATTCTTGCGTTGCCGAGCATCTTTGTAACTTTACGAATTTCAGCTAATTCGTTGGACAAAACTCTACTTGTGCTAGTATCATGTTGCTGCATTGCAGTCACGACTCTCTGAAAGAGTTGCGCGTCTCTTTCATGCAATTTACTTAACATAGAGTCCATTTTGGAAATTTGGACTTGTAGTTTGTTAACTGCAGTTTGAATTCGTGGTTTTAATGCACCTTGAGGCTTTACTGCATCACGTAGTTTGCCAGTTACACTTTGGGTCTCTTGTCGAGCCCATGTACTGTCGAAGTTTGGCATGATTAGGAATTTAGAAGTTTAGTCTTAATGGACGGTGTAAATTTAGATAAGTTTTAGGATAAATTTAGCTAACAAACTATTATTGTAGAAATATTTCTCAAGGTTGTGGTAAAAATTGCAGTTTTCGATTCAGGTTTAGGCTCATTATCAATAATTAAAGAAATTCAGAAAATGATGAAAAGTGAAATTATCTATTTTGCAGACCAAAAAAATTACCCATATGGGACAAAATCTCAGGCGCAATTACAAATAATCATTGATAGATCAATCAAATTACTACAAAAGGATTTTTCACCAGATTTCATTGTAATTGCATCAAATACGCCTAGTCTAATGTTGAATTTAGTGACATCAAAAATAATTGATGTAAAACCACCATTAAAAATTGCAAATAAAAAATCAAGTTCTAAACAAATTGGTATTTTAGCAACAAAGTCTGCCATTAACAGTAAAGGTTTATCACAATATATCAAAAAAGAAAAATTTCCAAAATCATTTAAAATTTTTAAAATCAATGGTACAAATCTTGTAGATTTGGTAGAATCTGGAAAATTTTTGTTTGACAAAAATTATTGTAAAAAAATAATTAGAAATGATTTACAAATTTTATCTCAACAATCAATTGATGTAATTACACTTTCAAGTACACATTTACCATTTTTAAAATCATTATTAAAAAAAGAATTTCCAGATGTAGAATTTATTGATTCAGGAAATATTGTTGCCCAAAAAATTTATTCAAAAATCAAATATAATAAATCAAAAAGAAATTCATTAAAAATTTTTACATCAGGTAATGTGAAAAAATTTCAAATAAACTTGAAAAGATTAGGAATCAAAAATAAAGTTAATTTTTTGTCTTTTTAGATTTTCTATATCCATGACTAAATTTTTTGTCGTATAATTTTGAATATTCATATGATTTAGGATCAATTACATCACTGATAATTACAATTGCAGTTCGGGTAATTTTTTCTTCTTTGATTTTTTCCGATATATCTGCTAATGTTCCTTTAATGATTTTTTGATCTTTCCAACTTGCTCTATACACTACAGCTACAGGTGTTGATTTTTTATATCCACCAGCAATTGCTTCGGTTACTAGATTAGATATCAAATGGATACTAAGATAAAAAATCAAAGTTGACTTGTGTTTTGCAAGTTCAGAAATTTTTTCTCTTTTTGGAACTTTGGTTCTAGATTCTGCTCTAGTTACAATAATTGTTTGAGTAACACCTGGAAGTGTTAATTGAGTTCCAAGAGCAGCTGCTGAGGCTAAAAATGCTGTAACTCCAGGCACAACAGTCGATTTTATGTCTTTTTTGGTAAGATTGTCGATTTGTTCTTTGATTGCACCATATATCGAAGGATCACCATCATGTAATCTAACTACAAGTTTGTCTTTTTTTGCATTTTTGTACAGAACATCAAAAATTTCTTCTCTAACCATTCCAGCAGCATCATATAATTTTCCTTTCTTACACAATTTCAAAATGGGTTTTGGAATTAAAGATCCAGAATAAACAATTACATCTGCCTTTTGAATTAATTTTTTAGCTTTTACAGTAATTAGTTCAGGATCTCCAGGACCACAACCTACAAAAAATACATCAGACACGTTTTACCACCAAGATTGAAAAGTATTTTGTAGTTAGTGTTTCATCATTTACTTCACCTAAAGTTAGTTTCCGAACAATTTCATGATCAGTCCCTAAATCTTGTCCAATTGCAAAAATAGAATCATCTGGAAATCCAGATTCTTTTAGAACATCAATCACTTGATCAAAGTATCTGCCATCTTTTAGAAAAATCATAGATTCAGAATTTTTTGCAATTTCTTTAACACTACTCAAATCATAGCAGGATGGTATTATTGCAACTTTTTCTGCACCTTCTGCAATACTTACACCAACTTTTGATGCAAATGTAAACATGGATACAATTCCCGGAATTACACTGATATTCATTTCAGGATAATTTTCTGTAAGATCTTTGTGCATATAGATCCAAGTACTATACAGATAAGGATCACCTACTGTAAGATAAACAACATTTTTTCCAGATAAAACAGTTTGAGCCATAATTTTTGCATTTTTTTCCCAAGTTACCTTAAGAATGTCTTTGTCTTTAGTCATTGGAAAAATTAATTTAATAATTTCTTGATTCTTTGATTTGTCAATTATCGATTCAACCACAGATAATGCAATACTTGGTCTTTCTTCTTTAGATGCTGGGCACATTATGATATCCGCATTTTGGATAGCTTTTACTGCCTTGACTGTAAGTAAATCAGGATCTCCAGGGCCTACTCCAATTCCAATTAATCCAGGCATAAAATATGTGCTAAATCTCCCAATTAAAAATCTAGATTAAATTTTAGTAGCGGAAATTATGGTTACAGGATTTCTTGCAAGCATCATAGTTCCAGTAGTGGTTTTTCTACTTTTTGCGATAGTTACTTGAGTGATGTCAACAGATTCAAATGGTAATTTTTCAAGAACTTGTAATACTGAAGAAAGTGTTTCGATGAGAATAGTGCCAATTACAATCCTGCCCCCAGATTTTAGCTTATTTTGAGAAAGTTCAATTATTTCTCTCGTATCTCCACCAGTACCTCCAATGAAAATTGCATCTGCTTCTTCTAGTTCTAAGATTTTTTCTTTTGCATTCCCAAAAATGGTCAAAATATTTGAGATTTGAAATTTTTCTGCATTTTTTTTAGTTAATTCAATAGCATTTTCATCAAAATCAATTGCCAAAACTTTTCCAGATGATTCAATCTGTAATGCAGCTTCAACTGAGATTGAACCACTACCACAACCAATATCATAAATAATTTGTCCTGGCTTTAGTCTTGCTTTACTGATTTGGATAGTTCTAATCTCTTCTTTTGTAATTGGGACCTTATCTACTCGTTCAAAATTTTCATCAGGAATACCAGATGTTTTAAAATTCCACATATACTATCTATCCTTTATTTTGATTGTTTTAGAGATGAATTCCACTAGAAGCGCTTCCTACATTAACTAATGTATAAGTGACAATCCAAGAAAACAAGTACAAAAATACATAGCTTCCAATTGCTTGTGTAACAATTTTCTTTCTATCAGAAGAAGGTAATTGCATTTTCATTCCTTTAGCAATTATTATTGTAACAAAAAATATTATAATCATAAATGCAATTGAAGCCCATCGTCTTTCTTCACCTTCAATATCTTCAAAGATGAAGGTAGCTGAAGTTCCAGCAATTAATGCTAAGGCAATTCTCATCCAAAATAATTTATTTAGTTTTTTATCTTTTTCACTTTTTTCAGCTTCACTGATTACTGGGATTTTAGGAGATTCAGGGACAGGTTCAGATTTTTCTGTTTCTGGGATTTTAGGTGTTTCGGGTGTTTCATCCTTTACGGATTTTGGTTTAGAATCACCAGATTCAGGTGTAGGTTCAGATTTTTTCTTTTTGAATTTTGCCAAATTGAATTTCTAGCGTGACTCAAACAAACCATGTTTAATATCTTTGGTCAATTTGAGCATATTATAGCAAGGGTATAATTTTAGACAAAAAATGTAATAATTATGGGACTAGCAGGAATAGAATTACGATATTTAGTAGATAAAATTTCTGAGCAAGTTCAAGGGTACTATATCAGTAATATTTATGGAATTACAAAAGATAGTATTCTCTTCAAACTCCATCATACTGAAAAAAGCGATCTCTTTATGATGATTTCAACATCTGGGGTATGGTTAACTGCAGTAAAAATAGATCAAATTGAACCAAATAGGCTACTCAAAAGATTACGAAGTGATCTTCTCAGACTGAAATTAAAAAAAATAGAACAGATTGGGGCAGAAAGAATAGCATACTTTACTTTTGAGGGATTTGGAAAGGAGTTCATTTTAGTAGGAGAATTTTTCGGTGATGGAAATATCTTACTATGTAACAAAGAAATGAAAATTCTAGCACTACAGCATTCAATTGAAGTCAGACATAGAAAACTTGGTGTGGGACTGGAATATGTTCAACCTCCAAATAATGGATTAGATATTTTTAATATATCAGAATCAGATTTTGATGAAATTAAAACAACTGATTTGGTTTCTGCAAAATGGTTTGGGCGTTCTTTAGGATTACCAAAAAAATATGTTGAAGGTGTTTTTGATATTGCAAATGTTGATCCCAAAAAAATCGGCAATTTATTGACTAATGATGAAATTAAAAAAATTTTTGAAACTACAAAAAAGATTGTAAATGATGTGGTATTAGGAAACCATGAAGCAATAATTATTAAAAATGAAAAATCAGAAATTCTTCCACTCAGATTAGGAAAAATTGAAGGGGATGTAATTAGTGCCAATAGTTTCATTGAAGGATTAGATACTGTTTTTACAGAAAATATAGTAGCAAAGGGTAAATCAATTCAATCTAGTGGATCAGATAAAAAAATTAAGGAACTACAAACTCAAATTTCAGAACAACAAAAAGCAATTGAGACAGTTAAAGAAAGATCAAAAAATGTTACAAATGTTGCAAATTCCCTTTTTGAGATGGTTTCTAAAGGAATTATATCAATTGAGGACAAATCTGCACAAGAAATTTTAGCCACACATAATGCAAAATTAACTAATGAAAAAGGAATTTCATTGATGGTTGTTCAAGATGAAAAAATAAAAATAAATACAAAATCATCTCTTCAATCAATTGCATCAGTCTTATTTAATGAAGCAAAAAAACAATCAGGAGCAATAAAATCTATTGAGGATATTAAGTCTAAAACTGAAAAAAAATTAGAAAAAATACAAAACAAAACTGAATTAGAACAAGATATCATGTTAGTTACAGAAATTAGGAAAAAAAGTTGGTATGAACGATATAGATGGTTCTATACTTCTGATGGATATCTAGTAGTTGGTGGAAGAGATGCTGCATCAAATTCTGCAGTAGTTAGAAAACATTTAGGGAAAAATGATAAAATATTCCATGGTGATATTTTTGGTTCCCCATTTTTTATTATCAAAAATGCAGAAAATGCTCCAGATACAAGTATGAATGAAGTAGCACATGCTACAGTTTGTTTTAGTCGTGCATGGAGAGAAGGATTGTATGGTGTGAGTGCATATTGGGTAAATCCAGAACAAGTAAAAAAATCTGCTCCAAGTGGAGAATTTCTTCCAAAAGGATCATTTACAATTGAAGGACAACGAAATTTTATCAATTCAGGAAATCTCAAATTGACTGTAGGGATTATTCCACAAGAAGATGGTCACGTATTAACATGTGGACCACCTGAAACGATAAAGAAAAATTCCATCTGTTATGCAAATATTGAACCGCATGGAGGAGAAATGGCAGAAACTGCTAAAAAAATCAGAATGGAGTTTTTAAAAATTCACGAAGAAATTACGAAAAAGATCAATATTGATGATTTTGTTCGTGTGATGCCTGCTGGAAAAAGCCAGATCAAGGAAGTTGGTATAGGTAATGCACAAATGAATAGTGTTATTGACGATGAATTGGATTAGAATTATCTGTATCAAATGAAATTTTTATTCCATCCTCAATAGATGAAAATTCTTCATCAGTAATTGTAATTAATGGAATATTGGCTAATGCACATCCAGTAGCTACTGTAAGATCTGCCTTTTTACAAATCATTGCAAGAGGGGCTACATCATTTGATTTTATTGAATAAATTGTATACGCACCAACACTACTCCCAATACCTGAAGGAAAAACTAAGATGGTTCCCTTGAGAGGTTTTCCAAATAAAGAATGATTTTTGTCACTAATTATTCCAGTTTTTTTATCAACTGTACCTAAAAAATTGATAGAGTCTTTTGATTTTAAAACAGTACCATTAACTTTTCCTGCAACTAGAACCTTGTTCATTTTGTCTCATCTTCAATTATTTGTGATAATGGTTTTAGATTAACACCAACACCATTAGAATTTTTTAGATAAAATGCACCCTTTATGCTATTTGTTGTAACTACATCAACATTGTCTTTGTTAATTAATGGAGTAAGACATGTACAACAATCAGAAAGAATTTCACATCCAGCTCTCTCTAATTCATTTGTATATCCTAGTTTTTGCATTTGTGTTTTAACAGTTCTAGGAGTAAAGACCATGCATCTTTTTTTAAATGAACGACCCCTTAATTTTTGGGTCAATTCAGTGATTTCTTCTAATCCTAATTGAGGACTACCAAGCGTAATAATATCACCATTTTCTGCAGTGTTAAGTTCATCATGGACATTTTGTAATTCTTTTTCATCAAAATCTATTTTTTCACAATCAGAATTACCATCTCCAAAAATAAATTTAGCACAAGTACCTGATGTGCCCATGCCTCCACACATTGCTTTTTGTTGTCGATTATCCATGTTTGATAAACCTGAAATATTTACAGATGTGTCTCCTACTTTTCCTGCAAAGAATCCAAGCATTCCATATGATAGTTCATTTGGATTTTTTATTTTCATGTTAATTGTAATATTTGGTGTATCTTCCTTTCGTAGTGAAGAATTTGGACTTTTTCCAGTTAATGCACTGGCTAGCGCACTAAATGCACTTTCCTTATTTGTTTTTAGATTATCATAAGAATTTGCATGAATTGCAGCGTTACTTTCAGCAAATGCAACTTGGGTGTCTTCTTTTGGAATATCAAAAATTTCGTATGGAATACATGAAAATGATGGAGTAACACCCATTGTTTCATAAGAATTTTTTATTGATAGCTGTTTTGAGATAAAATTCTCATCTAATCCATAATTTGAAACATTATCAATATCAAATCCCATTGGATTAAGTGTAGTTTTTACTTTAACTCGTGCATCTTTACTAACATTAGAAAGAAATTCCTCTCCGGCATCACCAATTGTATTGTAATTTACACCTGAAAGATGAGTCCATTCAATTGGAATTAGTTTTTCAGCGTCTGTTGCCTCACCTGTTGCAACAAGTATACGATATGCCATTTGCATAGTTTCTCCTTGTTCGCCTTTTAGTGCGGATTCTTCTTGTTTTGTTAATTCCAATAAGAAATTTCTGTTATTACAGTTATAATACTTGTATGTGGTTTTTTAGATTAAAATGGAAAAGATTCTTCGTGGTATGACCAATACAATGAATGCCGTTAAACCTCCCAGAATAACCGCACTCAGAGATCTCCATGATGCACAAACAGGTCCATTTAGTATTCTAATTGGAACAATTCTTTCTGCAAGAACTAAAGATGAGGCTACAACAAAGGCAGTCAAAGTATTATTTGCAAAATATAAAAATCCAAAACAACTTGCAAATGCCAAAGTAAAAGATGTAGAGAAAATAATAAAATCTATTGGATTTTTTCGTGTAAAATCAAAAAGAATCATTGAAGTTGCAAAAATAATTAATTCAAAATATAAAGATAAAGTTCCTGATGATTTAGATACACTAGTGGAATTACCAGGGGTTGGTCGTAAAACTGCAAATTGTGTACTAGTATATGCTTTTGAAAAACCAGCAATACCAGTTGATATTCACGTTCACAGGATTTCAAATAGATTAGGATTAGTAGAAACAAAAAATCCTGAAGAGACAGAGCAAGAGTTAATGAATAAGATTAAAAAAAAATACTGGATTGAGATCAATGATACATTTGTAATGTATGGACAGAATATTTGTAAACCAATTTCTCCAATGTGTAATGTGTGTAAGATTAAAAAGAATTGTAAATATTACAAAACTAAGTTCGTTTCTTAGTCAGAAACAAAATTGCAACTATAACTCCCATTCCAGCTGCAACATAAAATGGAAAAAATGCATACACATTTTTTGCGGGATCACCTGATAGAAAATCTAGAATTAGAATTCCAGAATTTACTGCAGGAGGATCAGTTGTACCCTCTTTTCCATGAACAGAGTATGAATCAATTGCAAATTGTCCAATATCCAAATTAGTCACAACGATTCTTGCACCATTATTGACTGTTAATCCTGCTTTGTCAGTATAAGATATGATTGATTTTGTCTCAGGATACCAACCTCTATCCAAATCTTTGTGAATTACAACGTATCCCTCTTTTTCAGTTGTAACTGCAACCCAGAATTTGTTGTCAGGTTGAGGTCCCATTCCAACTTCAATAAATCGATCATCATCTTGTTGATCATATAATCTCAAGACAGCATTTCCATCAGGATTCGCATATAATAGATTGTTATCAATTGTTATTTGCCAGCTAATAGCATGGACATCTACAAGTTTAACAATTGGTGCATCTCGTAATACTGAGTTGAATTGTTCTGCAGAAATTTCAATTTGATCAATTATCAATGAAGGGTTTTTTACTTCTTCTTGAGCAAATGCTGGAGTAATTAAAAATCCCATAAACAAAACTAGTGTAAGAATATACTTCATAAATTAAAACTAGATTGATTAAATAAAAATCTAATCAACAAATGGTTTTGGATGATCTAAAATTACTTTTGCTACTTCTGATCTTAAAATAAATTCAGAAGGGGCTTGACCATTTTGAATCATTTCTCTTAGTGCTGTTCCACTAATTTGCTCTTTAACATCATTGTCATGTGGACATGCCTTTGGAGTTGTGTATGTAAGACATTTCTTACAGTAAAAGAATGGTGGGAAAAAGACTGGAGAAATTTCTAATTCTGGATAATCATCAAAGATTTTTTGTGCGGCCATTGGATCATAGAATTTTCCAACACCGGCATGATCACGTCCAATGATGATATGTGTACATCCATAATTTTGTCTCATAATTGCATGGTGAATTGCCTCTTTTGGACCTGCATATTTCATTTGTGTGTGTAATGTTCCAAGTTTACATCTATTTTCTGGATAGTATGATTTTATCATAGTTTCATAGCATTTTACAATCACTTCATCTACAAAATCACCAGACTTTTTCTTACCAATTACTGGGTTTACAAATACACCATCGCGTGTAGTTATTGATGTTTTTTGTAGCATTTCATGTGCTACATGTGGTGGATTTCTAGTTTGAAATGCACAGATTGTTTTCCATCCAGCTTTTTCAAATGCTTCTCTAGTTTGAATTGGAGTCAATCTATTTTTTCGAATTTCAGTATCTCCAGGTCTTTGAATATAATCAATTTTTCCTCCAACCAAATAATCTTTCATTGACATTGTATATGCAACACCTGGATGTGATGAGTCATTAGTACCATAGACTCCTTGAGCTGTTTTTTCTTTATCAAAAGTAAATGTTTCATTAACATGTAATACGGCAACACCAACCCCATCTGGATTTTGTAATAAAACATCTCCTGCTTCTTTCATTTTTGAAGCAGTTTCTTCATCAACATCTAGAACAATTGGAATAGTCCATGCCAAGTCGTTTGCTAATCTTCCACGAGATACAACACTTTCAAAGTCTTGTTGTCCCAAGAACCCTTCTAAAGGACTAAAAATTCCATCTGCAATATTTTCAACATCATTAGCAAGATCTTCACTAATTGAAATTGAGAATAATCCTGTAGTATCAACTTTAGAAATTCTATTAATTAAAACGCCACCGTGTGGCTTGATTGAGTTATTCTCAGACATACTAATCCGTATTTTTATGCTCTATATGAAGGCCACACTCTTTGTGTTCACCTTGTTCCCACCACCATCTTCCTGCTCGAAGGTCTTCGCCAGGTTTAATTGCTCTAGTACAAGGTTCACAACCAATACTAGGATAACCTTTGTCAAGAAGACTGTTGTATGGAAGATCATTCTTTTTGATGTATTCTTGAATTTGTTCCCATGTCCAGTCAACAATAGGATTTATTTTGAGAATTCCACCATGTCCAGAATCTAATTGAAAAATTTCTACATCTTCACGAATTTTTGTCTGATCACGTCTTAATCCAGTAATCCAACCGTCCAAATTACTCAACATTTTATTCATTGGGTGTACTTTACGGATTTCACAACATAATTTTCTATTTTCTATGCTATCATAAAATAGATTCATTCCTTTTTCAAAAACCATCTTTTCTACTTCTTCTGTATCTGGAAATAATACTTCAATTGAAATATTGTATTTCTTTCTTAAAACATCCATTATATCATAAGTTTCCTGAGGCAATCTTCCAGTATCTAATGTAAAAAATCTAAATTTTGGGTTTATTTTTAACATTATATCCATAACAACAGCATCTTCTGCACCAAAACTTGATGCCTTAGCAACTTTAGGATGAAGGTTATCAGACACCCATTGAAGTGCTTCATCAGTAGTTTTTATTTTTAAATTAAGTTCATCTACTTGTTCTTGCGTGAATCTAACCACATTGTATTTTGAAGTATTTGTTTTATATTGATTACCCGAAGTTTTAACCTAAATTATAAACAAGTAGAATTCAAAACAGAAAATATGAATGAAATCTCATATGTTGTAGTTTTCCCAACAATATTTTCAAAAAATAAAATGTCTCAACTTGTTTTAAATATTAAAAAAATTCTCAAAATAAAAAATCAACAATTCAAATCGGTTAAACGTGATGGGGATGTTGTTTTGGTAGATGCAAATGATCCAGTATTTGCATCATCTGCTATTAACTTACTTTTTGGAATTGAAAAAATTATGATTGCAAGACAGATAAAAAATGACTTTCAAGGAATTGTTTCGGAAATAACATCAATTAGTGGGAATTTACTTTTGAAAGGTGAAAAATTTCTTGTTAAAGTAGAAGGAACATCAAAAGGATTTCTTGTTAAAGATGTAGAAATTGCTGCAACATCAAGTATTATAGAAAAAAAATCAAATTTAGGAGCTCGTCCGGGAACAGATGAAAATTATGATAAACTGTTGTATACTTTTTTAACAAAAAATTATGCATACATCTCCATATTTTCAGATAAAGGAAATGGTGGGGTTCCATATCAATCACAAAATGAAAAAACAATTTGTGCAGTATATGATGAATTATCTGCAGTTTCTTGTTTTGAAACAATCAAACAAGGTTATGACACAAAAATTATTGTTTGTTATAGACAAAAATCTGAATTGATGAATCTGGTAAAAATTATTCATCAAATCATTCCAAGATTAATTCAAAATGAAATTGAGTTGGAATTCTTTTGGTTGAAAATAAATCCTAGTGGAATTAAAAATTATTTGATTTATGTAAACTCAATAATAGAAATTATGTTAAAAGAGTCAGATAGTAGAATTTCATTGTCTTTATCACCACTAGTATTTTCTTCAAAATTTATTGATAATTCGATAAAGAAAGTATTTGAGAAAAATAAAATTCCGATCATTCCACTTGCAGGTGTTGACACTAATTTGTTTAACGAAGCTAAAGAAATAGGATTGGAAAATAGAGTAAAGAAATTGGAAAAAATAGTCACATCTAGATTTGATGAGATTGCTACATTTTTGAAAAAAGAAGTGGAAATAAGTATAAAAACAAAAAAAGTGATTTCAATTAAACTTGGACCAAATAATGTGCATGATATTTTAGATTCTTTAGAAGAGAATCACTGAGAATTTAAACAGGCGTTAACAGTTTCATGTTGTGCTCAAAATAGGCGAATTTATCTATCCATGGGGAAGTGGTCATTATTCTCGAATGATGAGGCTAAACGATGCGTTATCAGATCATATCAAAGATGAATTTGACGTTCATTATTCAAGTAAAGATCATGTCTATGAAAAATTATTGAAGAAATTTCCAGATAAAAAAGAAAAAATCCATGAAATTTTAATGCCGACTCCAATTGATGGAAAGTTTGGTCCTAGTGTTTCAAAATCATTAATGAATATTCTATTACCAATTGCAAACAACCCTTCATTGATAAGACAAATTGTAAATTATTTAAGAGAAGAGAGAAAATTATACAACAAAGAAAAATTTGATTTAGTGATTAACGATGGGGACATGGGTTCAAATATTTTAGCAAATAACAGAAATATTCCAAGTTTATTTGTAACAAACCAATTCAGACCAAAATTATATAATTCAAGATCATATCTGTATCCTTCACTAATTTTCATAGCAAAACAAATCAATAAAGCATCAAAAATTCTTGTTGCAGATTCTCCCCCTCCATATACTATGTGTGAATATAATCTAAATTTCATAAAAGAATCTGAAGAAAAAGTAGTTTATGTTGGACATTTTACAAATAGCAAAAAAATTAAAAATGAAAATGTAACAGATCTAGAAAAGCTAGTTAAAAATAATGAATTTGGTTATTGGATGAGAACTGGCAATAAATCTACAAATGATGGAACAGGTCAAAGATATGAAGAAGTATTTCATCAAAATGAAATGAAGGAAGAAAAAAGAATTATTTCTCATGCAAGAAATGAATCAAGTATTGATTCTGTTACTGGAAGAGATGGTGAAAAATATTCAATTTCAGATGCACTAGAAAAGAAAATTGATTGGATACAAATTGATATTGGTTTTCTGTCAGAACAAGAAAAAGATACAATTTTGGATTTATGTAAATATACAGTAGTAAATGGTTCTCATACGGTAATGGGAGAAATAATGGGAGGAAAATCAAAGCCGATTATTGGAATTCCAATTTATGATGAACATACAAATAATATCAAATGGGCTGAAGAGAAAAATCTTGGAGTTTTAGCCATAAAAACAAAACAAGTTACACAAGCAATTTCAAAAATTAAAGAAAATTATGATAATTTTGAAGACAATTTGAAGGATTTTTCAAAGAATTTTGTTCCTAATGGAGCAGAAAATTCAGCAAAGATTGCTGCTGAAATCTTAGAAGAAAAGAGATAAAACATTATTTTAATAATTTTGCTCATCTGGCACGCGGGATTTCGATGGGCGAACGGACCGAAAGGGATGATGAAAAAATCCGCGTGTCAGATTAATATCGATCAATTAAGAATGTGGGAACGCTTTTATGGAAAAAATTTAGCCAAATCATCAGTGCCTAATTGTCCTGAATGTACAGCAAGAGAGAAAAAGAAAATTCAAACAAAGTATGAAGAAGAAGTACCTGAAGAAGAAAGAGGCAGAGAAGAATTATTCAAATTATTTGATGAAATTGATATTCCAATGAAAATGGATGAAAAAAATAGAAGACATTTTGTTTGTAAACGATGCGGACTATATGCTACTAGAGAAGAAGTTTCAGACATCAGATTCAAACTAAATCAAAAAGAAAGAACACGTGATGATAAACATGATGACTATCTTGAGTGGTGGTCAAAGAGTAAAAAAGAAAAAGCAGAAAACTAGGGTTGTTTAGTATGGTAAAAAAACAAGAAGAAATTCCTGAATGGGTTACTGATGAAATTCAAAATGCAAAATTTAAGAAACCTGTAGAAATGAAAAAAACAGGATATATTCTTGAATTTTATTATGAAGATAACAAAATAGATGTTCAGTTGTATGAGGTATTAGAAGACGGTAGACACATTGTAACAATGGATGTGGAAAAAGAAATTAAAATGGATGATTTGTTAAAAGGAGAAGTATATGAATTCGTTTTTGATCAACATAAAGCTCCATTAAGTAAAAAAGTAACAGAATTTTTAGAAAAAGAAAAAGAAATTGAGATGAGTGCAATTTATCAATTTGAGTTAAAATCTTTAGAACTAATGGATGTAGGTTCTGAAGAAGACTCTGAAAATGAAGAATAAAGTTAGTGTTATTTTTTAGAATTAGGCATGTTTTTGAAAAAAATTCCCAATAATGGATTAATAAAATATGGAAATGTGTTTTTTGTCCATACTGCACCACGTACTACAGAAGGAACAATAATTTCCAATCTTGGAGAACTTGAAGCTTTTAAAATTGCATTTGCTACAGATTTAGAACTGAGAGACATAAGAGAATATTTTGGTATATTTTCAAAAGAAGGATGATCAAAAAAATTAGTTCTAACCATAATTGGGCTAACAACTGTAATTCCAATTCCAGTATCCTTTAGTTCATGTTTTAGGCCCTCTGAAAATCCTAACATAGCAAATTTAGATGCACAATATGATGCAATTCCAGGTAGGCCAAAGCTTGCTGCAACAGATGCAACATTAACAATATGGCCCGATTTTTTCTTTAACATTTGTGGAAGAAAATTTTTGATACAGTAAATCATTCCAAAATAATTAGTTTCCATTTGTGATTCAATATCATCTATAGAAAGATCAGAGACTGCACCAAAAATTGCAAAACCGGCATTATTTACTAAAATATCTACAGTATCAAATTTTTCTAAGACAATTTTTGACATCTCTTTAACCTGATTTTTATTTGAAACGTCACATTGACATACAAGTATTGTTGTATGAAATTTTTCCAATTCTTTTGCAACTAATTCAAGTTTATCTTTTCTTCTTGCAACTAAAATAAGATTAGCACCTTTTTTGGCAAATTCTAATGCAGTTTGTTTTCCAATTCCTGAAGATGCACCAGTGATTAAAACAATCTTATTTTTAAAATTCATAAATAAAAAAAATTGTTTAAAGATAAAGTAGTTTCTATGAGGCTTTTGGTTTAGATATTCTACTCAAGGCTAATTTCACTAAAAGTAACCACGTAACTAAAATTGGAACATAATATGTTGCAATTCTCCATCCAATTACAGCATCCCAAGCAACAATATCTTTTGAAACTTCAAAATCAAAAGGATTTAGGTTGTTAAGATAGGCAATAATTCCAAATTCTGCTAAACCAGAACCTCCAATAGTTATTGGTAAATTACCAATTGCATTTGCACCCATTACTGCCATAATAGAATCAAATGCATTGATTACGTATCCAGTTCCCATTGCAATAATCATAAATGAAATTCCATAAAATGCCCAAGATACAAGTGAGATTAGAAATGATACAAAAAAGATTTTTTTGGATTCAGGGGTGTGTATATTCTTTCTAATCATAGTGCATGTTTCTTCCATCCAAGAATTTGTTTGATCAATGTATTTAGTGCCTTTTTCTTTACCTACTTTTTTAACAAGAGTTGTCAGTACTTGTGGAACTTGGAATGTATGTTTGGAAGATAGTAAAAACATCACCATCCACAAAGATGTTACAAAAATACTGGTACCTAAAATAATTGCTCCAACAATATATGCTCCATTCAATACTGCAATAATTCCTGCCATTATAGATAACAAGCCTGCTGCAAGCACTTCAGTAACAATATCCATAATTGCAATCCATGTAGACTTGGAAAGTTCTACTCCTTTTTTCTTCAAATAATAGATTACAATGAATTCTGCTCCAACAAACATAGGAGTTGTGAATTTGATGAATTCGCTACCAATTCTTACACCAATTAATTTTCCAAAAGAATCAAAATTACCTAGATATTTTCTTGTAATGTATGCAAATTTGACTCCTTGAAGACCTAATTTAATCATCATAGCAGCAATTGCTCCAACAAATGGAAAAAGTCCAATTGCCAATACATCATCTAATTTGACGTCAAATTGGGTGGCAATGATTAAGATAGGAATTATGGTAACAGGTATAGCTACAAGTCTCCAGTTCATCTAGAATCTTTTTTTTAGATTCAAATATGAAAGTTAAGTTGACATCTAATCATTAATTGAACAGTCATAGAATTAGCTATGAAAAATTGTTTTAATCGTTGATTTTAAAATAGTTTGAAATACTAGCAGATAGACAATCAGAGAGTTGAAAACAATTTTTGTTTCTGGAACTGCAGGCTCGGGAAAATCACTTCTTTCATCAAAATTACATGAATATTATACAAAAAATGGGGCATTTGCAGCTGTTTTGAATTTAGATCCGGGTGTAGAAAAAATGCCATATACTTGTGATATTGATGTCAGAGATCATGTAGATTATGTATCAATTATGCAACAATACGAGTTAGGGCCTAATGGAGCATTAGTCATGGCAAATGATTTGATTGCATCAAAGATAGATGATATTCAAAATGAGGTAAACAATGTTAATCCTGACTATCTAATTGTAGATACCCCTGGCCAAATTGAATTATTTGCATATCGTTCAAGCGGACGTTTCATAATAGAAAATATTACATCTGAAGATAAAACAAGTGTATTTCTATTTGATGGATCATTAATTACGTCACCCGTGAATTTTGTTTCAATTGCACTTTTAGCTACATCAATTAGGTTACGTTTGAATTTACCGACAATTAACGTATTAACTAAAACAGACATTATTGGAGAAAAATTAAAAGAAATACTACAATGGACAACTAGTTTGAATACGTTAGAAAATGCAATAGCAAAAGAGACAGATGGGGACACCTATACATTGACTACAAATATTTTACGTGGACTGAATCTTAGTGGATTTGCCCAAGGACTGATTCCAGTTTCAAATGTTACAGGTGATGGTTATGTAAATCTAGAAGGTGCATTAAGTAGAATTCTTAACTTAGGGGAGGAGGTAGAAGATTAATGGTATCTAGTATTACTGTTAAAGCACCTTCATCTACTGCAAATTTAGGTCCAGGATTTGATGTGTTTGGATTAGCAGTTAACGCATTTTATGACAAAGTTACTTTAACAAAAACAAAAAGTGGAATTACAATAATTACAGATGGAAATGTTCCTACAAATCCTGAGAATAATACAGCAGGATTAGTGGTGAAAAATATGAAGAAAAAATTTAAAATAAATCAAGGTATTGAAGTAAAAATTGAAAAAGGTGTTCCTGCAGGATTTGGAATGGGAAGTAGTGCAGCTTCAGCTGCTGCGGCTGCAGTAGCATTTGATAAATTATTTGGATTAAAACTTGATGATGATTCTTTAGTTGAATTTGCGGGTAGTGGTGAAAAAGCTAGTGCAGGTTCAATTCATTATGATAATGTTGCAGCTTCAGTTTTAGGAGGTTTTGTAATTGTAAAAACTGGACCTCTCAAGGTAATTAGAATAGAACCACCAACAAATCTTAGAGTGTGTATAGCAGTTCCAGAAATAATTGTTCCAAAAAAGAAAACCAAAGTTTCAAGAGGCGTAATTCCAAAAAAAGTGAATCTGAGTGATAGTATTTTGAATTTATCAAATGCGGCAGCAATTGTTGCTGGATTTATGAAAAAAGATTCAGATTTAATTGGAAATTCAATTAAAGATGTGATTGTAGAACCTGCACGGCAACATATGATTCCAGGATTTTCTAAGGTAAAAGAAAATGCAATTAAAGCAGGAGCATTGGGTGTTACAATAAGTGGAGCAGGGCCTTCAGTAATTGCATTTGCAAAAAAGTCTTCTGATATGAAAAAAATTAGTTTGGCAATGACTAAAGGATTTACGTCAGCGAATACAAAATGTAAAACAATAATCTGTAAACCTAGCAATGGGGCAAAAAATAAGAGAAAATAATTCTAGATGAAAGTTATGAAAAAAGCAGTTATTGTTTTTAGTGGAGGTGTAGATTCTGTTTGTGCGGTTTCATTTTTGAAATCAAAATATGATTTGTATGGAATTACATTTTCATATGGACAAAAAGCAGATATGGAAATTGCTGCTGCAAAATCTTTTGCAAAAAAATTAGGATTAAAACAACATAAAATTATCGATATTGGTTTTATGAAAGATTTGTATGGTGATTCTAATGTTTTGACAAGCAAAAAAAGAAAAATTCCTAGTAAATTTGAATATTCAATTGTAGTTCCAATTAGAAATGCAGTATTTCTATCAGTAGCTTCAGCATGGGCTTTTACACTAAATGCATCACTTGTTGTATATGGTGCTCATACAGGCGATACTCATTATCCTGATTGTAGACCAATATTTGCAAAAAAATTAGAATCTGCATTTAACCAAGGAGAAATAGATGGAATTAATTCAAAATTACGAAATAGTATTAAAATTTGGTCACCCTATAGAGAAAAATTATCAAAAAGTGATTTGTTAAAATCTGGAATTGAAATTTTAGGAGATTCAATTTTTAAAACCTGGAGTTGTTATTCAAATAAAAAATATCATTGTGGGGAATGTGAATCTTGTAATAATAGAAAAGTTGCATTTACAAAAGCTGGAATTAAAGATAAAACAAAATATCTTAAATGATTCTAGTAACCGTTTCGAAGAAATTTTGTTAAAATTAAACGTCTTAATCCAATATACCAAACAATGAAGACCCATCCCATATTACCTATAAACAGATAATTTTGTATTTCAGGAGTTAACCCCTCAAAAGAATTAGTAATTTCTCTGGAAATTAATAATGATACTGCAATAACAATTATGCATTCAATTGCATACCATGTCCAATGGGGCCAGGATTCTTTTGGAATGTGAATATTTGGATGTACTCCCATGTGAGTTATCAAAAAAATTGATTATTTAATTTTTCAGTATGTGTTATACGTAAGAATCTGAGGCACGTTTTCTAATGAGTGTCATTATTCCTTCTTTTTCATCTTTATTTTCATAAATTCCCCTAAATGCAGATGAAGATAAAGTGGCATCATTTCTAACACCACGCATTTTCATACATAGATGTTCAGCATCAGCCAATACTACAACACCTTTTACTCCTTGAGAGAATAGTTCATCTGCAATATTTTTTGTTAATCGTTCTTGAATTTGTAGTCTTTTTGAATATTTTTCAACTAATCTTACTAGTTTTGATATTCCAAAAACTCTACCATTTGGGGAGTAAGCAATGTTAATTTTTCCAAAAAATGGCAACATATGATGTTCACACATTGAATAAAATTGAATATCACGTACAATTACTGCACCAGAATCTTCTGAGAATTGTACAGTTAATTCTGAATCTGAATCATACCCATTGAAGATCTCCTTGTACATGTTTGCAATTCTTTCAGGAGTCTTTCGTAACCCCTCACGAGTAGGATCTTCACCAACTTCAATTATTAATTCTCTAACGAGTTTTTTAACACGATCTTCATCCATTTTATAATTTCACAGAATTTTTCTAGTATTTGAACCTAATCAGATTTTTAGGCTGACAATTTATGGAATATCAATGAATTTGTGTAGTTGAGGAACTACTTTGACATCAATATAATGGGGATACACAACATCATACAAATCTAATAAAAGCTCCAATGACGGTTCTGCAACACCGTAGGTAGGTTGAATAATAAAACCATCTAGATTTTCTTTAGAAATAATTTTGAAAATTTGATTTGTTAATTCTTCAAATTCGCTTATCTTTGTTTTAGAACTAACTACAATTTTGATGAAAGTTGTTTTTTTTGCTTTTACAGATGATTCTAAACAATTCATAGTATGTCCAATTAATTTTTCATAATGTTCAGAATCTACAAAATCTGAATCTTCTGTTTTAAATTCAATTTTTACAATATCAATAAACGGTAAAACATGATTAAATCTATCAATATCAAAACATGCTGATTCAAGGTATGTTAGAATTTTTTTCTCTTGAATGTGTTTGGCAAGTAGAGCTACTGCTTGATGTTGAATTAGTGGATCTCCTCCTGTAAAATTTACTTTGTATGTTTGTTTTTTTAAATTAGAATCAATTAGTTGACATGCTTCATCAATTGAATATTCTTTTCCAGAATCAAGTGGAAGGGATTCTTTTGTATCACAATAAAAACAAGTAAAAGGACAACCTGCTAGTCTTACAAAAAGAGTTTTTGTTCCATAAAGAATTCCCTCTCCTTCAACTGATGTAAATATTTCAAATAATCTTACTTTCAAGTAATAATACTAATTTTTTTCATTATTTATTCAATGAGTTTTTAATGCATTACAGGTTCTTTTGTATAAAATAATCCAGAAATAAAGAACACTACGCCCAAAATTCCAATTGTACTTCCAACTAATTCTATTTGATTTTGTAAATCTCCTTCAATTGGAGCCCATAACCAAGCCATCAAAGCACCAACTATAATCATTGGAATTCCTACTCCCACTGTTATTGCTTTTGAGGCCATGTTCAAATTCTTTAGAAAATGTATATGAAGCTTATGTTATTTAACCCACTGAGTATTGGATATTTTTCAATAATTTGTGTAATTCATGAAAAACTATCTTTGCATCATTAATCTGATTTTTATCAATTAGGGTTTTAATTTCATCAATTAATTCATGAGCTTTATTGATTTGATTCTGATCAGCGCCAATTTCTTCTGCTTTATCTAATTTTTTCTCAATTCTATCAAGTTCCCTATCTACAAATTGTTTAATTCTATCAAATGCACTGTGTGAAGCAAATTCACGAATATCTTTTTCAATAGATGTGATAGATGATTTTAATTGAATAATAATTTCAGATGGGATTTCAGTTCCATTATTAATTTGATTGCGTGTTTTAAGGAGTAAATCATCAATGTTTTCAAAATTTATTTTGGCATCAAGTTTTTTAGATATAGTCTTTAAGGTTAAAACATATTTTTCTAATCTCTCAAGTTGACTAGATTGATCTGAATGAATTAGAATAACTTGTACCTTTACCACAGGTTCAGAAATCATTTTCGAAATTTGTTTAAATAATTTCATTGATGTAAGGAAATCTTTTTTTGCTTGTTTTGCATCATCGGGTAAAGATTTTTCTAATGAATTTACTGTCATGTGTCCTTTGTCATATAGAAATTGAATTTTTTCAGGCACATCATTACCATATACCTGATGTAATTGGTTTTGAATTTGTTTGTCTGCCTGTGTAGCAATACGGAGTAAAATACTAAGATCATTTTGTGCGTATGCATCATTAACAAAAGATGTTGTTCCAAAAATTAATACAAATATTGTAAATAATGCTATAATTTTCATTCCTCTTCCTCCGTATTTTTTCTAAGTTTTACTAGATTTTGCAAATCTTTCTTTTCAATTTCAATAATTCCATTACGTTCTAATCTTTTTACTGCACGCCACATTGTAGTTCTTGGTTGTAAAAATTTTTTCCGTAATTCACTTTCAAGCGCTTTTCCTCCATTATTTGAAATAAACTTCACTATCTCTTTATCATCTTCACGGATATCTGGTTTTAGTTTAAAAATTTCTTCAGTATCAATTTGTTCAATCGAAGTAGTTTGTTGGTTTTGTGTTAATTTTGTAGTTCTTTGTTTAACGCGAATAATTGTTGCTATAATAGCAGATGCTACAATTCCACCAACTATAACATATATCAGATAATTCGATTCGGATGAAGAATCAACTGGAACAGTGATTATTGGAGTGCTGAAAAGATAATTAATTTCAGTTTCACCACTTGATAGGGTTAATTGGTTTTGATCATTGATTAATTGCATATCAATAGGGAGATTTGTCATGCCAATTATTGCCGAATTTTTTGGGAATAGTAATGTAAAATCAGAAGGGGCATCTAAGTTAAATGTCCAAACTCTACTTTGTTTAGATACTAAATCATGAATATCATATTCTACAGTAATAATAGATGAAGCAAATGTTTCAATAAAAACAGAATTTCCTCTAATTTCATGGTTGAGTAAAAATCCATTTTCATTTATGGCAACAAAATTATCAATAGTACTCCCAAACAGATTAAGTTCATAATCAATAGATAATGGATCTACATCAATTTCAGTAGAAACATGAGTAGTTCCATCTGGATAAATAATTAGATCAAGGTTTCTGGGAGAACTGAATGAAGGCTGAATTGGTATTATTGCTACCACAATTATCAAACTAGCTACCAAAAGAGGTATCCTAATCATTGTATCAATTATACCATCAGTCCTTACAAAAAGCATTCCATATTCTCCAGGAAACTCTTTCCCATGAATTTGTTCGATTTCTGGGTTCATATGATCAATACCTTAGATTCATGTTTTCTACTAATCCCTGAAATCTCTTAAATTCCTGAAAAAATTCTAGTCCTTTTTCAGTTATTTGGAAGACTCTATTTCGATCATTTTTGATTGATTCTACCAAGCCTGCTTCAACCAATTTCTCACATTTGTCTAGTACTGCATAGTGAGAAAGGTTAGCCTTTCGAGAGATTGCAGATACAATGATTCCGTCACGACCGCCATCGGCGGTTACGTCTAAGATATCACCCATTATGCCCATTTCGGATCTGTATTGTTGTTTTGACATGCTATTGTATAGAATCAATTAGTTAATGAGGAACATTCTGAAACTCTATAGCGGAACACATAGCGGAACAGCATTTGATCTCAAAAAAATACCTCAAATTCTAGATAATTGATTATTTTGACTAAAAAAGGATGTCAGAGGTTTTGATTTGTGAAAGATTTCGGTTTCTCTTATAATTGATGAAAATCATTCATTGTGTTAGTTTTGGGATTCATAGAAACCTTTTATTCTTATTTTGGGAGAGAAATTATAAAATGTTTGATAAGTTTAGAAATAGCGAAGGAGAAGAAATGGTAGAAGAAATGGTAGAAGAAAAAACTGAGGAAAATTCCAATATAGAGGAACAAGTAGAAACTGAATCTAGTCAAATTGGCATTGGGGAATTAATGGGAAAACGTGCAAAATTAGAAGAGGCAATAGACTATGTTGGTTTAATGATTAAGAATCTCAAAGATAAGAGAACTTTACTTGAGAAAGATATTGAAGAAGAATCTGTAGATATTAAAAATCTCAAAGAAAAACTTCAAAAAGTAAGTGAATACATCGATGAAGAGAACAGAGGAATTCAAGAACTTGCTAATAAGAGAAAACAAGTAGAAACTGAAGCTGATGAAGTTGGTGTAATAATCAATAATTTAAACGAGAAGCTTTCAGGAGTTGATAGAATTATTGACGATGAAGGCAACAGGGTAAAGAGAATTAAAGAATCTAGAGATTCTATAGAAAGTTAAGTTTCAGATTTAAAGAAATTTTGTTGTTACTTCTTGGTTGGGGTTTGGAACAGATGGGAACATTTGACCAGTAGAACTTTCAGCAACTGCAGCAGCTTCTTTTAGAATACTTTCAGATTCAGCATTTGTAGTTTCATTCATTCCAAATGCAGCATCACCTGAAAAACTCTCAGTCATAAATCCACCAAGCATTTCAGACATCTGACCAATCTCTTGTTCTGCTCCAGGCATTACTTTTCCTAGAGATGATTTGAGATTTTTCATCAAATCCATAGTTGGCATGATAGCTACTACAGAATCTCCAAGATCGCTAAATGTTGTTAATCTCAATTCAATTCGTTCTAATGCAATTCTAGCAGTACTCATAATTTTTGTGACTTTTCTAACTTCTGCTAATTCATTTCCTAAAACTTTACTTGTTTGAGTATCATGATTTTGAGTTGCAATAACAATTCTTTGAAATAAAATTGCATCACGATCTTTTAGAGTAGCTAATAATGTATCTAATTTGTTAATTTGTGATTGTAATTTTTTGATTCCAGTTTGAACTCTTGGTTTAAGAGCACCTTTAGGTCTGAGAGTATCACTGATTTTATCAGTAAATCCTGGTTTTTCATGTTTCGTCCATTTTTTATTAAGACTAGGCATAAGTTCATTTTAAGAAAATATACTTAATTTCGGGTGTAAAAAATGCTTTACAGAAAGTAAAATTTCTCTAACAAAAAAGCAATCAAAAAAACTATTTAGTATTTTTTAGGCTTTAATTTATGAATGAAATTTTTGGTTTTGAGTTACCTGACAAATCAAAAAAACTTTCAGATAAAGAATATGTAAATTTAGTAAATAGGATTCGAGGGAATTTTTTGAGCTATACAGCAGTATTAGATTCAACACTTACTGTAATTATATCAGAATTGTTTTTGAGAGATAAAAGTGATTTTCCGTTATGGGCAAAGACAGTATTTGATGAAGATAGAACTGCTTCATTTGGAACAAAAATTGTTTGGTTGTCAAGAATAATGAAATATCATATTGATTTTAAAAGTGAAATTGATGAAAAAACTAGGAAAAAAATTCAACAAAAACTTAATGAAATAAGAGAAATTCGAAATGATTTTGCACATAATTTTGCACATAATAAAAAAATTGAATCTGAAAATATCAAAGACAGACTCATAAAACTTTATGATTTTGAGGAAGGGGTCACTACACCAAAAATATTTGAAATGGAAGAAATCATGGAATTGATTAATGACACATGGATTTTGGAACATTTAAAGAAAATTGAAAATTTGACTAGAAAAATTAGAGAAAAATAAAAGTTGGAATATAATTTTTGACTGGTTGAAAATTTGTTTTTATAATGGAATTAATGATTTGGTTTAATGAATAAAAAAATCATCATAATTCCAATAGTTCTCATAATAATAATTTCCATTGTAAATTTTTCATTAGATTTTCCTGAGGAGAAAATTGATGAAATATTTCACATAACTCTTGCAAATTCTGATTTGTATACTAATGGGGTATATACTGATACATTTGATATTAACAAAGGAGAATATTATTTTCGATTTGTTCCAAATGGTAGCAGTCCAAAAATTTTATCTGTAATTTTAAATGGAGAAAATTTTGATTTTACTGAAAATTTTAAGCTACACAATACTGCACATCAAACTGGAATCTCAGAATATTTTACTTGGGATTATCAAGGAACAGAAAAATTTTTAGTTCCAGAAAATCAAAAAATTACAATCACAATTAATCCAAACGGGAATACAATAGGTTCAGTATCTGTAGATATTATAGAAAATTAAAGGCGTAAACCCCCTAAACTGCAGAACTATGAGAGATTCCCTCTGGTGGTCAGAGCCTAAGCACATGATTGACTTTTTTGTTCTGCGGGGCCACGCAAATTTAGTCGACAGGAATTATATCTTTCGACATTAAACAATGTCATAATTTTAGCTATTTAATATTTTGTGCTAAATTTTACAAAATCTTTTTGATATTTTTGAAATATTTTATTCATTTTTGTCTATGATTGATCTATAAATTACGAATTTTTATCTAAAAACTAATGGGATTATCTGGGAAAGTTGCATTGGTAACTGGTGGAAGTAGAGGAATTGGATTTGCTACTGCAAAAATTTTATCAGAAAATGGAGCTAAAATTGTTATCACTGGAAAAGATAAGGATAGATTAGAAAAATCAACATTAAAAATTTCTGGTTCAATTGGGATAATTGCGGACATTAAAAATTCTAAAGATGTAAAAAATGTGGTAAGTAAAACTATTGAAAAATTTGGTAAATTAGATATTTTAGTAAATAATGCAGGGATTTTTCCAAAAATAAAACTACTACACGAAATTGATGAAGATGAATGGAATGAAGTTTTAGATGTAAATCTTACAGGACAATTTAGATTTACTAAAGAAGCAATTCCTCATTTACAAAAAACTGGTGGTTCAATAATTAACATTTCATCAGATGCAGGATTAAAAGCATATCAAGGATTTAATGCAGATGCATATTCTGCATCAAAAGCTGCTTTAATCATTTTAACAAAATGTTGGGCATTGGAATATGCTAAAGATAAGGTTAGAGTAAATTGTATTTGCCCTGGTGTAGTTGATACAGATATGACAAAACCATTTATGAAAACTCAAAAAGATAAAGAATTCATGAATAATGAACATCCAATTGGCAGGATTGGACAACCAGAAGAAGTAGCAAAAGCTATAATGTATTTCGCATCAGATGATGCTTCTTGGGTTACAGGTGCAGTATTGGCAGTAGATGGTGGAGAATCAATCAAATGAATTCAGATGAATTTAATACAACCAAAAAGGAGAAAAAATAATGAAGAGTAGAAAGGCTAAAGCCAAATTAATCATTCTTTTAGGAATTATTTGGATAGTTATTTCTCTGCCTTTACCATGGATAGTTAACAATCCACAAGTAAATGAAGCACAATTTAATATCTTTTTGTCAATTATAGGAGTAATGTCTATTCCATTTATTGTTCTTGGAGTAGCGTGGACATTAAAGCCAGAACTTACAACTTAGGGAATTTCAATTGAAAGATATTCCCATTTCTGATAAAATTCCTGAATTAGATATTGCAATTAAGGCTGTAAAAGAAGCAGGTAATGCAATTTTAGAGATTTATGAAAGGGGATTTGAGACGCATACGAAGAGTGATGATTCACCAATTACTGAAGGGGATCTTAAGAGTAATGAAATAATCAAAAAAAATCTTTTACAAACAGAACATGTGATTTTATCTGAAGAGGATGATGATGATCAAAATCGATTATCAAAAGATATGGTTTGGATTGTAGATCCACTTGATGGAACTTCTGATTTTATTGATAAAACAGGTGAATTTACAATAATGATTGCATTAGTGAAGAACAAAAAACCAATTATTGGAGTAATTGGATGGCCTACAGAAAAAACATTATTTGTTGCACAAAAGGGAAGTGGTGCTTTTAGATATTCAAATAACGAATGGAGTAAGATGTCAGTAACTTCTATTTCAGAATTATCAAGATGTAGAGCAGTTGGTTCAAGACATCATTTATCTGATAGAGAGAGGGATTTTATCAAAAAATTAGGAATTGAGAATTTTACTAGCATAGGTAGTTCATTAAAAGTGGGTAAAATCAGTTCAGGGGATGCTGAAGCATACATCACAACCACAAATAAAATGAAAGAGTGGGATTCAGCTGCATCTTATTGTATAATTTTTGAAGCTGGAGGGAAAATGACAGATATGTTAGGAAATGATATTACATACAACAACAAAGATGTTTTTCATCAAAACGGAATTTTAGTTACAAATGGATTGATTCACGATAAAATTGTTGATGAGTTTAAAAAATTAGAGTAGGTTTCTTTCTTTAAGAAAGTCCTTTACTTTATTTGCACTATCTGAAAGTGAATCATGCTCGGTATCAACTACTAAATCTGCTTTTTCAGGTGCTTCATAAGGATCATCAATTCCGGTGAATCCTTTGATTTCCCCTTTTCTAGCTTTAGCATACATTCCTTTGACATCTCTTTCTTCACATTTTTCAAGTGAACATTTTACATAACACTCTGCAAATTGATCTCCTGAATCAATAATTTCTCTTGCATTTTTTCTATTTTCAAGATATGGAGAAACTAATGAAACTACACTTGGAACACCATGTTTTAACAAAAGCTTGGCTAAATGAGCAACTTTTTTGTTGTGTTCATCACGTCCTGCTTTTGAAAAGTCTTTTGGAGAGAACCATTCTCTTAGTTCATCACCATCAAGCATTGCCAAATTTGGAATATCTTTTTGCAAATCTTTTACGATGGTAGTCTTACCTGAACAAGGAAGACCAGTCATCCAAAGAATGAAAGGTTTCATGAATAAAAATATCCAAACATCCCATAAAGAGCTTACGTTAATTTTGAAACCATGGTTGATTTTCTAGATATTGTATTTCTTGAATCAAATCTTCCATTTTTTTAGAAGTTACCATAGATGATGTAAATTGTTCATACATTTCAAATTCTTCTTCTTTAGAAAGAATCTCAGATTCTGTTTCATCAAAAAATTTTTCTTCTTTAGTCATATGATCCATCAAGTAGATGGAATAAGTTTTTAGAAATCGAGCAACTGGTTCTCTTGCATCTTCTCCTTCGATCCATCTTTTAAGGTGTTTTTTTATTTGTAATGCAATTCTTCTAGAAAATTCATGTTCTATTAGTAATCCTCTAATTTCTTTTTTTAAATGATCATAACTTACAACACATGGAAAATAGGAATCTTCCTCTTTAGAATAATGAATAGAATCTAAGAATTCCTCTATAATTATTGTAATTTTGTCTATATCAGATAAAGGAATATTTTTTCCTGCATAAAGTTCCGTATAACATTTTATGATTACTTTATCCAAGCGCTTAATTTGTTTATGATCCTCACGTAATGATTTTGTTGCACTCAAGTAAGGAAAATACCATCAAGGTTGATTTAATGTGTATCTAAAAATCAACAGCATAGCTCAAAATTATTGAATAAATCTAGTTTAACTTTTATCCAAAGATAATAACATCTAGTCATTGAATCCAATTATTTTGTCTATTTTAGACTTGATTAGAGGACAAATTGAAGATATAATTCCATTATCAAATTTTGATGTAAATTTAATTTTAGACAAAATTCTAGAATTACAAAATTCCATAAATGGATTATCTATTCAAGATGGTCCAATTGCATCAGCTCATGTAATATTACTTGCAGCAGGAGTTGTAATTTTTCTTGGAGTTGCAGGAGAAGCTTTTTTTAAAAAAACAGGCATTCCTGATGTAGCTTTTTTGATGGTTCTGGGTGTAATTATTGGGCCTGTTTTAGGAATTATTCAACCAGAAACTGTAATCCAAGTTGTCCCATACTTTGCAGCTCTTGCTTTGATAATTATCATGTTTGATGGAGGATTAAATTTGGATATCAAACATGTTGTAAAAACTGCACATTTTTCATTTACTTTAGCTATTGTTGGTTTTATTTTATCAGTTACAATGATTTCAGTTGCAACTCATTATGCATTAGGATGGTTTTGGTTAGAGAGTATTCTATTAGGTTCTATTGTAGGAGGAAGTAGTTCGGCAATTGTTTTTGGACTAGTCAGAAATATCAAAATTTCAGAAGAAACAAAATCAATGTTAAGTTTTGAATCTGCATTAACTGATATTTTAGCAACGATTATTGCATTTATTTTATTTGAAGCAGTTCTTTTAGGACATTTTGATCTTCAAACATTAGAAGAGACATTAGGAAGAGCAGTTGTCGTTGGTTTAGTTCTTGGATTTGGGGTAGGAATTCCTTGGATGTATGTTTCAACAAAGTTTGGAAATGCTCAACATGCATACATGTTAACATTAGGAATACTGTTTGTTTTATTCTTCTTGGCAAATTCTTTTGGAGAATCAGGTGCTTTAACTGCACTTGTGTTTGGTTTAATGTTGGGAAACAAACAACATCTTGCACGAATTCTGAAATTCAAACCACCAAGAATTGAATTAGATGATCCAACACACAATCAATTAACATTTTTGGTAAGATCATTTTTCTTTGTGTTTGTTGGGTTAATGGCAAGCTTTGGTAAAATTGAATACATTGTATTTGGAATTTTAATTACAATTGCCGTTTATTTTGGAAGGGCCTTTATTGGAAAGATTACATTAACAAAAAGATTTTCCAAATTGGACAAAGCAGTCACAAATTCAATGATTCCTAGAGGATTAGCTGCTGCAGTGCTTGCTACATATCCTGTAACTATGGGATTACCAAATGCTGAAGCATATACCGAAATCATATTCTTTATTATTTTATCATCAGTGATCATTACAACAATTGGATTAGGTAAATCAAAAAAGATCCCACCACCTGAATCAGTAGAGGGGGGATTTGTCAATAAAAAACATGATGAATTATAATTATTTCTTTAAGAATTTAGTTTTTCTTTAATTGCTTGAACATATTTTTCGTTGTATTTATTATACAATTGAATTTTGTTTTGTGCTAAAGCCATGGCACCAGGTCTACTGTTAATATGTTTTTCAGAAATTTTTTGTTGTTCTAAAAGTTTTTCAAGATTTTCTTTTGGGTGTGATTCCAATTCTGCTAATAAGATTGAAAGTTCTTTTTCTAAAATATTTCTAGTTTCAGGATTTTCAGGTGGATCAGCACCAATGATTGTTTTTGTCATTATATTCCCAAATACTCTTTTTTCTAATTCAGTCAACAACAAGGAAACAAAACAAGTTGTATAAATTTAGTTTCCTTTGATTTACAAATGTGAGTGCAGTGCAATCAAACTTTTTATCTTTTGTTGTCTAAATTGATCCATAATGACTTATTGTATAGGTAGATGCAAAAATTACAAAGCTGTCAAACCAGTGGAGATTGGAAGATATGCTGCAGGACAAAAAAGGTGTAATTTTTGTGAAGTATTTTTAGATTTTGAAGGAATCTCCTGTCCTTGTTGCAACAGACAATTAAGATGTCTGCCAAGAAGTAGAAAAGGAAAGGAAAAATATTTGACTCAAATAGTTAGATAAAACTGAAATTTCACGCCTAAGTTGATATATTTTTAATTTTTAAATGGAAACATAACTATTCTTTGCCCTAGTATTTCCTTTTTCAAAAATAGTTGTTGAGGGTTTAAGTCCAATAATTAATTATCAATAATTATAAATCAATTTTCATTATTAATGAAAAATTCAATAATTGAAAATTTTGTAAAATCTCTCTTAGATATACTAAATAAATTTTTTAAATAATTAAGCCAATTCTCCCAAAAAATGAATTGTATCATTTGTTACAATAACTGTTCTATCTTTTGGTACACGATACAATTTTTTTGAACCATTTGAAGATTGTACAATAAGTTTCGAAAATGGATCTTTAAGTGATTTGTATAAAACTCCTTTCTCAGTAGGGGTTGATTGTGACCAATTTGTTCCTTGTACAAGGGAAATTGTTTCGAATTTTATAACTTGGTATGAATAAACCATTTCTATTTAATTATTAATTATCGCACTCATTAATGATTTTCCACCTATTAATCCAGCAATGGATAATCCAATATTTGCTACAATATTTACTGCAAGCATTCCATAATGATTGTTCTCAAGAAGATTACTAGAATCAAGAGCAAATGCAGACATTGTAGTTAATGAACCACAAAACCCAACTGCTGCAAATAAAGAATATTTTCCATCAAGATGCCATTGTTGTGACATAATTACAAATGCACCTAGAATAAATGCCCCAATTACATTGACTATCAGTACATTAACAGGCAATGTATTGAAAAGTAAAGGAGATTCAGTTATTTTGTATCTCAGAAATGCTCCTAAAACAGAACCTATTGCAAGAAAAACAAATTCTAAACCTTTCATTTAATGTATTTGATACAAATTGATGTTATTAGTGCTATTAGGCATCTTTTATTTGATAAATTAATGATCTGGCATTAATTCAAAAATTGAGTCCATAGTTTTTATAGGATTAATTTTTCTGTGAGTTAAATGACATTAAAATTGAGATGTGTAGATTATGGATTTGAATGTAAATTTATGTTAGATGAGGAGAAAAGTATAACACAATTAGAAAAACTTAGAGACCATTTTGAAGAAGAACATGGAATTGATTATACAATTGAAGCTGTGACTCAAATGATTACAAACAAAGGTCATTCGTTAGAATCAATAAAGAAATAATCATTATTTTCTTAAAAAATTTGTTTTAATTTAATTATTAAAAAAGATTATTTGTAAAAATCAGGTTCTTGATCCTTTTTTTGTTTTGGAAGATCTTCCATGACTGCTTGAACAACTTCATTATGATTATATGTTAAATGCCTAAGAAACTTTGCAGACTCATCTACTCTAGTTTTCTTATCTGCAAATAACATTTCTGGACTACTTAGTTCTGCCATCATTGTATTGCATTCTTGACAAGGGTCAAAATCAAGATAGAGTTTCATATTATGTGTCATTTCCTTTACTATTTAGACTATTTTATGGATTGTGAGAGAGGTGCTTCCTTTTTTCGAGGTTTTACCTTGTCTACTGCATCAATTAGATCTTGTTGTGAAATTTTAATTTCTTTGATGTTTTGAGAATTGCCACTAACATATCGTTTTAGAGCAGCAATGGCAGCTCTATTTGCAACTGCACCTATTTCTGCTCCACTAAAACCAACTGTTAATTCTACAAGTTTTTCAATCTTAACATCATTTGCAAGTGGTTTCTTTTTGGTATGAATCTCAAAGATTTGTTGTCTTCCTTTGGTATCAGGATTAGGTACCTCAATAATTCTATCAAATCTTCCAGGTCTTAACAAAGCCTCATCTACAATATCCAATCGATTTGTTGCACCAATTATCAAGACATTATGTAATTCTTCAAGACCATCAATTTCAGTTAGAATTTGAGATACAACACTTTCAGTTACATGTGATTCTGAACTACCTCTTCGTGGAACAAGTGCATCTACTTCATCTAAAAAGATGATACATGGTGCGGCTTGTCTTGCTTTTCTGAAAATTTCTCTAACTCCTTTTTCAGATTCCCCAACCCATTTTGAAAGTAATTCGGGGCCCTTTATACTGATAAAATTAGACTCAGTCATTTTTGCAAGAGCTTTTGCAATCAAAGTTTTACCAGTTCCAGGGGGACCATGAAGAAGAATTCCTTTTGGAGATTCTACATCGATATAATCAAAAGCTTCTTTGTGTTTAATGGGCCATTCAATTGCTTCTCGAAGTTCTTCTTTTAATGCATTTAAACCTCCAACATCATCCCAACTAACATCAGGAATTTGTACTTGGACTTCTCTGAGTGCACTGGGACTAACTTCTTTTAATGCATCTCTAAAATCTTCATTAGAAATTTGAATTTTTTGAAGGATTTCTGAGGAAATTTTATCTTCATCAAGATCAATTTCTTCATCTGCAAGAATTCTACGAAGAGATCTCATTGCAGCTTCTTTTGCTAATATTTCTAAATCAGCTCCTACAAATCCATGTGTAGTTTTTGAGATTTGTTTAAGATCTACTTTGTCATCAATTGGCATACCACGTGTGTGAATTGAAAGAATATCTAATCTTCCTTCATCATCTGGAATTCCAATTTCTATTTCTCTATCAAATCTTCCAGGTCTTCTTAGTGCAGAATCAATAGAGTCTGGTCTGTTAGTAGCTGCAATTACTACAACTTTTCCTCTAGATTTCATTCCATCCATCAATGTTAAAAGTTGAGAAACTATTCTTTTTTCAAGCTCACCGGATACCTCATCTCTTTTTGGAGCAATAGAATCAATTTCATCTATGAAAATTATACTAGGTGAATTTTCCTCAGCTTGTGTAAATATTTCTCTAAGTCTTTCTTCACTTTCTCCATAGTGTTTTGCCATTATTTCAGGACCACTAAGTGAAACAAAATTAGCATTGGTTTCTCCTGCAACTGCTTTTGCAAGTAATGTTTTCCCAGTTCCTGGAGGACCATATAGTAAAACGCCTTTTGGTGCCTCTACACCTATTTTATCAAACAATTCAGGATGTCTCATAGGCAATTCTACCATTTCTCGAATTTTCTTAACCTCATTTTTTAGACCACCTAGTTCATCATATGTAATTCTCGGAATAGATGCATCAACCACCTTAGTCATTGAACCAAGTTTGAAAACTGTATTTTCAGTAACAATAACCGGCTTTGAGGGTTTTGTATTAGTTACAATAAATTGTATTTTTCCCCCCATTTGTGTTGGTAGTTGGATTGAATCGTGAATAGTAAAAACATGATTCTGAAAATTTGTAATCATTACATCATGTAATTGTTCTTCATCAATAGGTAATTTTTCAGTTGGTGATAATGTAATTTGTTCAGCATTTGTTGCTTCAACAGATTTAATAGATATTTTGTCTCCAATTCCTGCACCAATATTTAATCTAGTAATTCCATCAATTTTGATAATTCCTGTTCCATATTCATCAGGTGTTCCAGGCCAAAGTTTTACATGTGTTTTTTTGTTGTAAGTTAATTCCAAAATTTGGCCTGTATTCCATTTTTGATCCTCAATTACTTTAGGATCAATTATTGCTCTACCTCTTCCAACATGTTGTTGAGGGATTTCATTTATTTTTAAAATAATTTTGTTCATATTGTTGCCTCAAAAAAATGAGGGGTTTATTCAACCTCCACCTTTTTGCCAGTTTGTTTTTCTGCAACTAGTTTGAAAACTAGTTGCAAAATTCCATTTTTGTAAGAAGCCTTTGCAGAGTTCTCATCAACTTTATACTTTAATGGAACTTTGGAATGGTATTTCTTTTTTCCATGTTTTGCAGAAATATCTACAATTTTGTTGTCAACAATAATTTTGACATCAGTCTTTTCAACTCCTGGCATTTCAGCTATGAGTTTTACCACCTTTTCTTTTTCATCTACAATTGTATCAACAATTGCTTCTCTTGTATCAGAAACTGGAAGACGTCCTGATTTGGCGTTTCCATATTCTTGAACAACAGGTTTTCCATCTGGACCAACAGTCATTGTATAACCGTAAAAAAGTGGTCCAGAATCAGAATTACCTTTGAGTTCTTCAAAAACATCTGTTATGTCAAAAAAAGAGTTTGACATTTTTTTGAAGATTCTATCAATTTCACTATCAAAGAACATTGTCATATTACTTACTATATGTAATATATATGACATTATATAAAGATTGTTGTAATTTCTTTGATTTCTTACATAATCCTATTATAACTGACATTGTATAATAATCTTAATGAAAGTTTCAAGCATGTCTATACCTGAAGTTGTAAGAGAAATCATCACTAGAAATCGTTCAGTTTATGATTGTATGAAAATGGATTTGATTAACTATACAGCATTAGCAGTAAAGATTCAGCCAGAAATTGAAAGAGTTTTAGGAAATTCTGTTAATCTTAATACTATTGTAGTTGCAATCAAACGATTTTCAGATTCATTTGAAATCAAAGAAGATGTAAAAGAAGAATCTGTTCTGAGAAATGCTCGATTGGCATTAACTGATGGTATAATGGATATTAAATTATCAATTGAAGATTCAAATGAATTAGATCCAATGTCAATTTTAGACAAATTTTCTAAAATTACTAATAATTATGAATTTTTTAGAGTTTCTGATTCTTTCAGGTTCCTTGCTGAAGATATGGATGGTATAAGACAAATTTTCAATAATATTTCAAATAGTGAAAATATGTTTAGTACTGGACTTGCAAAAATTAGAATTTCAATCCCTTCATCTAAAAATCAATCAGATGTGGTTTCATATGTTGCTGAAGTATTACACGTAAATGGAATTGAATTAGTAAACGCATTTTTCAGTCAAGATAGTATTGTAGTCATTCTAAATGAAAGAGATGCATCTAGAGCGTATGAAATTCTACATTCAGATATTTTGAGAACTTAGGAATATAATAAAAATAACGTATTATAGCATATATTCATCGAATTTGTGGAAAAATCATAATTGGTCAGAAATAAGAAAAAAATTATCATTTTAGGAGGAGGTTTTGCTGGAGTAGAATGTGCCAGGCAATTAGAATCAGAATTTGGAAATGATCCAAAAATTGAATTAGTTATGGTTAGTGAAGATAATTTTTTGTTGTTTACTCCAATGTTGCCCCAAGTAGCATCTGGAATGATTGAAACTAGACATATTGTTTTACCAATTAGAACAATTTGTCAAAAAACAAAATTTTACGAAGGTAGAGTCAAAAATATTGATCCGTATGGAAAACTAGTAACTCTTTGGGGAACAAGTGATAAAAGAAGTATTTCTATTCATTATGATTTTCTAGTTGTTGCACTTGGTAGTGAAACAAACTTTTTCGGAATGGCAAATGTGGAAAAAAATGCATACACAATGAAGACACTCAATGATGCTGTGATGTTAAGAAATAGAGTAATAGATATGCTTGAACAAGCAGAAAATGAAACAGATCCAATTCTTAGAAAAAGTTTTCTTAATTTTGTTGTAGTAGGTGGAGGGTTTGCAGGAATTGAAACTGCCGGAGAATTAATGGATTTACTTTTAGATGCAAGAAAACATTATCCTACAATACACAAGGATGATCTCAAAGTTATTGTGTTAGAAGCATTACCAATGATTTTGCCAGGATTTAATGAAAAATTAGCAGAATTTGCAAAAGAGAAAATGGTTGATAGAGGAATTGATATTAGATTACAAACGGCGGTTACTAGTTTTGATGGAAATGAAGTAACAACAAAAGCATTAGAACAAAATCCAAAAAATTCTACAGATGAATCAATAGTTGATGCAATAAGAACAAAAACTTTGATCTGGACTGCAGGAGTAACTCCAGTTAATACAATCAAAAGATCTATGCTAAAAACAGATAGAGGTAAAGTGATTATTAATGAATATCTAGAAGCAGAAGGATTTCCAAATGTTTTTGCTATAGGGGATTGTGCATTATTTTTGAATTCTGAAACAAAAAGACCTTTTCCCCCAACTGCACAAATTGCAGAAGCTCAAGCAAAAACTGCAGCAAAAAATTTGAAGGCTGTCATTAAAAATTTAGAAAAAGAAAAATTTGAATTTCATTCAAAAGGTCAAATGGCGATAATTGGTAAAAGATCTGGAATTGCCACATTTTTAGGAATGAACATCTCTGGATTTTGGGCGTGGTTGATTTGGAGAAATGTCTATCTTTCAAAAATTCCAACTTTAGATAAAAAAATTAGAGTATTTCTTGATTGGACTATTGATTTATTCTTTGATAGAGATATTTCTAGATTAAAATTAATGAAACGTAAAGAGGAAAAAGAGTACAAAGAACTTGATGAAGTTGATGATGTTTGGTAAAAAAGATTAATTTCTTTTCTTAATTCCAATAATCACTACAGCTGGAATTCCCAAATACATTCCCAAATTAAGTAGGATCAAACTAATTCCATAACTCAATACTGAATTTTCAGAATCCATATCAACATAGTTCAAGATAGATAGTGAGCTAATCATTGGAGTAATTGCAAGTTTGACTACTTCTTTGAAGACATGGTTCTCTCTTTCATAATCAGCTATTACAGGTGAGAATGAATAGTAAACATCATTGAATGTACTCATGAAGCTTGTACCTGATTCTGTTTGTAGTAGTGTGTTATCTCTTAATTCTCGTAATTGTTGAACTTCTAATGCCATCTCACTACCATATGTTGCAGTAGCTATGAGACAACCTCCACCATTTTCTGTAACAGGTTCTTCAGGAATTTCTTGTGATAATATTTTAAATGAATTAATTGTTTCCTCAAATTTTGGAAGTTGAGAATCAAAATCTAGTGAGTCATTACCATATCCAAATCTGTAAATTTTTTCAGTAGTGTAAATTTCAATTTCTTTAAACATCACATTCGTATTTTTCTCTTGAATTGAATAATAATTTTCAGTGTATGTTTCAAATGCCCGATTCCCATTAATGGTTAATTCTTTTGGTTGAGCAAGAATTGTTACATTTTCTGATTCAGTTAATGTTTGAATTTTTTGAGATATAAGATCATCAAAAGTGATTTGATCATTTTGTATGATAAACAAGTAAATTTGTGGGTTTATTGTTCTTGTTTTTGGTCCAACTGCAACTATAGTTGGTGCACCTTCTTGTTCTCCATCAGGTTCTTGTAACAACCATCCTTCTGGTGCACTGAATTCGATTCCATGTTTAGCGCTTTGGAATTTTTGATTTCCAGTGGGTTGTATTACATCAGATTCTGTTCGTTCAGGTTCTGATAGTACAAGAATATCTGAAACCTCAGAACGATTAACAACAATAGCTTTTGTAATTTTTACTTCATCTGGAACTATAGGTTTGTCATTAGTGCCAGTTTCTACCTCTGCAATTTTATCAAGTGTTTGAAAACTTTCTTCAGTTACAATTCTA
>MPLX02105391.1_pt1 | contig 145657 bp, 134 predicted proteins | sample 1617341 | NCBI WGS metagenome assembly MPLX02 (sample SAMN05944804, study PRJNA350692) | marine metagenome | biome: marine; feature: ODZ; material: water; isolation source: 120 m water sample filtered on 0.2 um supor filter | place: Pacific Ocean | collected 2012-04-08 | depth 120m m | reverse complement strand
GTCGGGCCGCACCTGACGCAGTTGTGCGACGCTGGCTTGATATTCCGCCGCCGTATAGCCCCGGTTCATGGCGGCTAATATGCGGTCTGATCCCGATTGTGCCGGCAGATGCAGATAGGGCATCAACTTTTCGCAATTGCCATGGGCGGCATATAAACCGAGGTCCATGTCCCTGGGATGAGGGGTGGTGTAGCGGACCCGCTCCAAGCCATCGATCTCGGAAAATTGTGCAATCAGTTCGGCTAAATCCCATGTAGTACCCGCCACACCGGTTGCGCCTTCGTTCGGTGCCGCACCGTGATAGGCGTTGACGTTTTGCCCCAGCAGGGTGATTTCACGCACGCCGGCCTCGACCAGGGCCCGGCACTCCTCCAGGACCGCCTGACCGGGCCGCGAGAATTCAACGCCCCTTGTGTAAGGCACGACGCAGAAGGTGCAGAATTTATCGCAACCTTCCTGGATGGTTAGAAATGCAGTACAGCCCGCGACCGCGGCATCTGCGCGGGCCCTTGGTAGATGGTCGAACTTTGCCTCGTCCGGGAATTCCGTATCCAGCACCCCCGCACCCTTGCGGCCTTTCGTTCCCGCGCCCTTTTTAGCGGCGCGTTCGGCCCGGGCGATCATTTCGGGCAGGCGGTGATAGGTTTGCGGGCCAAGTACAATGTCCAGGAATGGTGCCCTGGCCAGCATCTCGGCCGCCTCCGCCTGGGCCACACAGCCGGCGACGGCAAGCAACGGGCCGCTGTCTTCCGGATTATCCTCTGTCCGCTGCTCCTTTATCTGGCGTAGGCGACCCAGTTCGGAATAGACCTTCTCGGCGGCTTTTTCGCGGATGTGGCAGGTATTGAGGATGACCATGTCCGCGTCTTCCGGGCCGTCGGCCTGGGCGTAACCCAGGGGCGCCAGGACATCCGCCATGCGGGCCGAATCATAGACGTTCATCTGGCACCCGTAGGTGCGGATAAAAAGTTTTTTAGCCAAGGAATATTCGGGGCAAGGGAGCCCAACCGCATCCGCAATAGCCACCTCCGGCTGCCCGGCGCCTGCTATTGTCTTCGCTCTCGCGCGCCTGGCGCAAAGCCAGACGCTGGCGACGTTGGTTCATTCCCTTATCGCGCTCCACACTATGTTATTAGGGAAAACAGTATCAATAGGGAGCAAATAGTCAAGAAGTCAGGTCGCCGTCAACCCATCGGCTTTGCTATCCCAAATTGTCCGCATTCAAAGAGCTGGCCGGCTGGCCATGAAATGCCACAGCCGCCATGGTTTCCAGGTTCGTGGGGGAGGGTCGGTCAAATGGTTCTGATTAGCCGCGACATGCTCTAATCCCTGCCGTCGTTGCCGCTATCGTCTTTGTCGCTCGAAGGCCGCGCGCCATGCAAGGGCACGCCATATAGCTCCATCCTATGGCCAACCAGTCGAAAGCCCAGATCGGCGGCTATTTTCTCCTGCAATTGTTCCAATTGCTCGTTTTGAAATTCGATCACCTTGCCGCTTTCGCTATCGATCAAATGATCATGGTGATCGCTTTCGGCGCGTTCAAAGCGGGCCCGACCATCGCCGAATTCCAGACGCTGCAGTATGCCCGCGTCCTCAAAAATGCGCAGGGTGCGATAGACGGTTGCAATCGATATTTTCGCATCCAGCTTACTGGCCCGGCGATAGACATTCTCGGCGTCGGGATGATCGTCAGCTTCCGACAGCACGCGGGCGACAACACGGCGCTGACCGGTCATCCGCAACCCGCGTTCCACGCAAAGCCGCTCGATATGCCCCTGCATTCAATTCTAGCCTCCAGCCGCCCTGCCACCTAGAGCGTGATGAGGAAAGGCGCCCTCAAGCAGTACCGCGGCGGCTACGTGATGTCCCCAGGCCGATTTTCTTTGCCAGATCGCGGCGTTGCTCGGCGTAATTCGGCGCAACCATGGGATAGTCCGATGCCAAGCCCCAGCGTTCCCTGTATTGATCGGGTGTCATGTCATAGGCGGTTTTTAAATGCCGTTTCAACATTTTCAGTTTTTTGCCGTCTTCAAGGCAGATAATAAAATCTGGTGTGATCGACTTCCTGATTGGCACCGCAGGTTGTGGTTTTTCCGCCGCTGGCGCTGCTTCCTTGCCAAGTTCTGCTAAAGTCGCGTACACCTGTTGTATCAATTGCGGTAATTCACTGACGGGAACACCGTTGTTTGAAACATGAGATGCAACAATGTCCGTGGTTAGCGTCAATAATTCACTAAGATCAGTACCTTGTTTGGCCATGTTGCCAGTTCCTCTAAGAAAATCAGATAAATTTAAATGCACAAACTTTATAATTAGACGATAATCCTAAAATTTTATTGCCTTTGATGCAATGGAAAAACATTAATTCGGTAATATTTGTTATAGTATTTGAAAAATTTGAATGGAATTTGATACCGTGACTCATATTTTGGACATAACCGCCCAAATTTGTCCGATGACCTTTGTGCGCACGAAACTATTGATCGAATCCATGGCGTTTGGTGAGCGCGCGACCGTGCGGCTACAGGGCATGGAGCCATTGCAGAACGTGCCGCGTTCCGTGCGCGAACATGGCCACAAGGTCATTTCTCTGGAGCCCGAAGACGCCGCCAACCCGGAAGGACCGCATCTATTGGTCCTTGAAAAGGTCTGAAATCAGCCGATATTCCCATTCCGGCGGCGGTATCATGGCGGCACTACGGCAGTAGAGACCGGCGCATGATGATGGCATCAACCCGGTCTTCGTGAGCTCCATCTTCGTGAACCGGGTGATGAGCGGCCCGATAATAGCCTTTTCGACGTCCCACGGCGATAAAGGCGGCGGATTGGTAAAGCGCCAGCGCCGCCGTATTGTCGGCGGCAACCTCAAGCAATAAATCCTCGATGCACAGTGATCGGGCCCGTGCCACGATGGCGCCCAGCAGGGCCGTTGCGGTGCCCACGTTGCGTCGGGCTGGCACGACACCCAGGGTGACGATTTCGCATTCACCGCCACCCGCCCGCCCCAGGGCAAAGCCGGCGGGCATTGGCTGCCCGCTTTCTTCCGTGCTGGCAAGGAAGGAAAAGGCGCCGGGCTTGGCCAGAAGCGAGGCAAAGGCATCCTGCGTCCAAGCTTCGGAAAAGCACAGGCCGTGTAATCTGGCCAGCAAGGCGCAACTGCCCGTTCCGGCGGGAGAAATTTCAAGGCTCATTTCGGCGGCGGCGGGTTTGGTGTCTGATTTGGCAGGCGGGCATCGGGCGCCCGTAGATATAGGGGCGCCGGCGGCTGGCGGCTGGCCCGATGGCGCCATGCCTCCGCCGTCAGGGCCAGGACGGCCGCATCAGGCTGTTCACCATCCGCAACGGCCCGCCATTCAGGTAATTTGGCCTGCAATTGGGCCGCGCCGGTGCCGACGATTAGGCCAGGGGCCAGATCGGTCATGGCGTTGGGTGGCGTGATATCAGAACCGAGCTTCATTGCCGAGGCCTCGGTCAGGGCTTGACCGATAATATCAAAGGCCTGGGTATAGAGTTCGCCACGGCGGGCATCGATCGCGGCGATAATGCCGCCTCTAGATGCCGGTGGTGTCTGTATCTCGTCCCGCGTTGCGCCCCAGGTTACGCTCTGGGCCACGGTTTGTGCCAATAGCTCCAAGGTTCCGGCGCCGAGGATTGGCAGCTCGTGCACCAGGGCTAGGGCGCGGGCCGCCGCCAGGCCGACGCGCACGCCGGTAAAGGTACCTGGGCCAATGGTCACGGCGAGCAAACTCAATTCCGCGAAATCGATGCCGGCCTGTTGCCGCACGGCCTCTATCATGGGCAGCAACTGTTCGGCGTGGCCACGCTGCATCAAGACATGGCGGTGGGCCAGCAGCGCACCATCATGGGAAATCGCGGCGGAGCAGGCCTGTTGCGTGGTGTCAAATGCCAGAATGGGCATGGCCCGAATGCCTCGCGTCCTTTTGCCGGATAGGATCGCTGATCTAGATCACTTCGGCGGTGTCGTCGAAGGCCAGCCGTGGTTTGCGTGGCGGTAAGGCGGCGGGATCACCATGGCCCAGGTTGCATAGGAAATTAACCCGTATGGTGCTGTTAGCAAAGAATTCCCTGTTGACGCCATCCGCATCAATGCCGGACATCGGGCCGCAATCCAGGCCCAGGGCGCGGACGGCAATGATCATATAGGCGCCCTGCAAGGTACTGTTGCGAAATGCCGCTTCCAGCAGTTTTTCATCGTTGCCCTCGAACCAGGTGCGGACTTCTTCGTTGTTCGGCCACAGGGTTTCGAACTTGTCGTGAAAGGCGAGGTCATAGCAGACGAAGGCGACAACGGGAGCAGTCATGGTCTGGGTTAGGTTGCCGGCGCTCAAATGAGAGCGCAAGCGTTCCTTCGCCTCGTTCGAGCGCAGGAACAGAAAGCGTCCCGGCGAACCATTGGCTGCGGTTGGCCCCAGGCTCAACAATTCAGAGAGTGCCTGCAAGGTAATTTCCGAAACTGGCCGGTCCAGCCAAACCCCATGGGTGCGCCCATCACGGAAAATGATGTCAAAGCTCTTATCGTTTACGATTCCGTTCATCATGCCTTCCTCGCTGTCCCAATCCGCTGCTGTGTCAATAGCCTTTTTTTTACAGTGATAAGAATAAATTGGAATTAAAATACATTGGTCTTATTGGGCAAGTGTATTAAAAAACATCTATCATGCAATTTATCCATGGCAAATATAGACGAGCGACGGCCTGGACCTGGATTGGCAAAAAATCCTTTTATCTGGGCCTGTCAGCGCTTTTTTTATTGTTGGGTAGTTTTGATCTGGCCCTGACGGGACGGCGCGCCCAGGCGGCTGAAACGGTCTCGTCGGCGGTTATCTTCATGTATCACCGCTTTGGCGAGGAAGACTATCCATCGACCAATGTCACGATGGCGCAATTCGCGGCTCATCTGGCTGAGATCGAGGCGGGCGGTTACAACGTCATGCCCCTGCCTGACATCATCACTACTTTTCGCCGCCAGGAAACGTTGCCCGAGCGTACCATCGCATTGACCATCGACGATGCCTTTCTCTCCGTTCATGACCGGGCCTGGCCCATGCTGGCCAAGGCGGGCCTACCCTTTACCTTGTTCGTGGCCACCAATGCCGTTGACGCCAAGCGGCAGGGTCATATGACCTGGGCGCAGCTGCGGGCTCTGGCAGCGGCGGGCGTCAGCATCGGCAACCATACCGGCAGTCATGCCCACCTACCGGCCACCAGCCAGGATAGTCTGGAGGAGGAGTTGACCCGTTCTAATGCGCGTTTTCGCGCGGAATTGGGATTTGCGCCGAAAATGCTGGCCTATCCTTATGGCGAGTTTGGCCTGCGAGAGAAAAAGGCGGCCCGGGCGGCGGGTTTCATCGCGGCCTTCGGCCAGCATTCAGGTGTCGCCCACAGCGGCGAGGATCTTTATGGCCTGCCCCGTTTTGCCCTGAACGAGCGTTTTGCTGCGGTCGAGCGGTTTCGCCTCGCGGGCAATGGCTTGCCGCTGCCGGTTAGTGACGTACTGCCCGCCGATACGGTATTGCGCGGCAACAATCCGCCGGCTTTTGGCTTTACCGTGGCGGAAAGCATTGGTAGTCTAAAAACTCTGGCCTGTTTCGCCTCCAATCAAGGTAGCGTTGCGCAACTGGAACGTCTGGGCCGCCGGCGTTTCGAAGTCCGCCTGGAGAAACCCTTTGCCCCCGGCCAGGGCAGGATCAATTGCACCCTGAAGGCAAAAGACAACCGCTGGCGCTGGTTCGGGACACCGTTCTATATTCCCAAGAAGTAGAACTTCCTACACAAGCAGCCACCGTGCATGACAGCGCGCCGCTGCTGTAAAATCAGCCGTGAAAAATTCAAGATGGCTGACGGCCAGCGCTTGCATCCGTATCGGCGGGCAGCAACCGCACATCATCGAAGTCATGCAAGCGGTTGGCCCGCATAATCACGCGGATGGTCTTGATGTATTTCTGGCCCCGTTCGGAATAGCGTTCCAAGGCTCCCGTCAACGCATAGCCACTCAATGGTTTGCCACCATCACGTAAGGCCGCTCGTTTGCTGCGCAATGTCTGGTATGCGAAATGAGTGTTCAAGTTCCAAACGTAGGACCGCACCGAGGTGTACAGGCTGTTGAACGCCTTTACCTCATAGCGCTGCCCCTGTGCGCGGCGTAGAGGCACCAAACCCGCGCCCTTGCGGAAGGTCCGTTGACCAAACACCGCGTTACCCTGGCGGGCAAAGCGCGAGGTGCCCCAACCGGATTCTTCCGCCCCTTGCGCCAGGGCCAGTGAGGCGGGGATCACATCAACCCGCCGCCGCAACTCGTCCAGGTCGCCTTTGGGCACCTCGTATTGCGCCGCCAGATGAACAAGGAAGGCCTGTTCGTTTGGCGACAGATCGTGTTGCTTGTCTCGCCGCGTCAGAAGGGCCAGCATCCGCTGGCGTTCCGCCCGCACCTCTTTGTTGGCGCGCAGGACGAGGGGCAGCACGGTCTTGATGAAAATATCCTTGCGCAGCTTGGGCGAGCGCAATTTCGCCAGCTTGGCGGGGAAGCGGCTCAAATATACCGGCGGTACCGCCGTCTTGCCCCCGCGCAACGCCGCCAAGGACAAATCCAGCAGTTCCTGGCTGTTAAATTGCCGGCCACGGCGCCAATCAAGACGTTGCCTGGGCAGGATCGTTAAGCTGGCCAGTTGCAAGGGTAGATCCTTGCCCTGATCCAGATGCGGCATTTTCAATGCAGGCATCGACGCGATGGCGCTGATCGCCGGATGAAAAGCGGGCGCCGCGAACAGATTTATTTCGCTCACGCCGAAGGCCGCACCGTGCGCCATCTTCGCCACGGCTGAAGGCGGCCCGGAAAGAGTTGGGCCCATGAAGACTTGGCCCGCACAGGCAACAGCAAGCGCGGCGGCCATGACAGCCTGATTTCCAATCTTCATTATCAACGCCATTCCTGATTGGCGACTAGCCACCAATCCCCTTGCAGACCTTGCACACCCAGCCGTTCAAACAATCGTTCGTCGACTATTCGTTTTTTGATCCAGCCCTACCAGTACACTTTGTCCTGGTCGTTACGCTCGTACTTTTTCTCAAATCTAACCTTTTTTAACAGTTTGTTTATACACTGTTTGCTATCGTCCCAGTTGAGTGCCGAAGTGTTGCCAAATTCCGGGCTGTTTAACAGTCCTTAATCACGATTTAGCGGAGCCAGTTAGGGAAATTTTAAATTTTTTCGTCGGTTCTTCTGGGTTTTTGACGCATAAACCCAATTAAATAGGATCAAACGCCACGCCGGTTTCCGGCGGCCTGACTAGCCATTCTAGCCAGCTTTTTTGCTTCTTCGGACCCTTGATTACGCTAAAATCACTAAATAATCAAGCTAACTCGTGCGGCGTTGTTAACGGATTCATTGGCGCTCAAAGCAAATGCGTCTAATGCAAACCATACATCATCAGAATTAACCTCCGCTAGTTGTGTCCATGGTTCGCCAGCGCATTTCATCAAACCGCGCGAACTTCCGTTACCTCTGGGATGAAGTGCAACAGCATTCTTTCGATGCCGTTTTTTAGGGTAATGGTCGCGCTGGGGCAGCCGGCGCAGGCGCCGCGCATATGAAGATAAACCACGCCCTCTTCAAAGGAATGAAAGACAATATCGCCGCCATCCTGGGCCACCACGGGCCGCACGCGGGTTTCCAGCAGCTCATTGATTTGCGCCACCACCTCACCATCGGCCCCAGGCTCTCCCTGGTCTCCGCCGGTACTGGCAGGCGCCTCCTTATCTTCCAATAAAACATTGATTATAACTGGTAATCCCTGGCTGAAATGGGCCATCAATGCGCCAAGGATCAATGGCTTTAGTTGAAACCATTCGGCCTCCCCCTTGGTTACCGAAACAAAATCCTGGCCCAGGAATACCCCGTCCACCCCATCAATTGCGAACAGGCTCTGTGCCAGGGGGGAGGCCTGCGCCTCCGCCTCGCCGCGATAGTCAAAGGTGCCTGAGGGCAGCACGGTTATTCCGGGCAGAAATCTCAAGGTTTCAGGATTTGGTGTAGATTCGGTTTGAATAAACATTTCGCTGCCCCGTTGCTGCCTCGTCACTGGACCGTCGCCGGCCTTGATACTGGTCCCCGCCAGTCAGGCCCCTTGATTAGGACAGCCCAGCCTGCCGCCGTCAAGGCGAAGCACATGCGGCGAATGGTCGCCGTATCGCACCCGCACGGTGCCGAAATAATTCATCCAGCCTGTTCGCGCCGTTGGCGCTCCTCCCGCTCCGCCGCGATCAGCGCCGCCTTGCGCTTCAGTCCCCAGCGATAGCCGCCTAGGCCGCCGTCGCCGCGCACAACCCGGTGGCAGGGAATAATCAAGGATACCGGGTTGGTGGCGCAGCCCCGGGCCACGGCGCGCCGGGCCGTGGCCTTGCCGCTGATCTGTTCGGCCAATTCACTGTAGGTGCGCGTTACGCCTGCCGGAATTTGCATCAATTCCTGCCAAACCCGGCGTTGAAAGGCGGTGCCTTGCACATCGAGGGGCAGATTGGGATGGGGTATCGCACCTTCCAGATAGGCCACCACCGTGCGCACCCAATCCCCCAGCACGATCTCGTCCGCGACGATTTCAGCCAGGGGATATTCCCGGTGCAATTCGGCGATCAGATGCGCATCCTCGCCCAGGGACAGGAAACAGACGCCCCGTTCGGTCGCCGCCACCATCAGACGGCCCAGGGGTGATGGGGTAATGGTATAGCCCATGCGCGCGCCCTTACCGCCCTTGGCATAGCTGGCCGGTGTCATGCCCAACTGGCTGTTGGAGCGTTCATACAGGCGCGAGGCGGCGCCATAGCCTGCGTCATACATGGCGTTGGTTACGCTTTCGCCCTGTTTCAGACCGGCTTTCAGGCGCGAGAGGCGGCGGGCATCGCCATATTGTGCTGGCGTCACGCCCAGCAGACGCTTGAAGGTGCGTTGCAGATGATGCGGGCTGCCGCCGACCCGCTCGGCGATGGCCGCCAACGAGGGGCTGCCGTCGGCGCCCAACTCCAACTCCTGCTCTATGAAGCCGCAGATCTCCCGTACCTTTTGCACGGCCGCATCTGAACTGACGCTCTCCGTCGGTTTGCAGCGTTTGCAGGGGCGGAAGCCTTCCTGTTCGGCGGCCTCGGGCAGATCGAAAAAACGTACATTGCGGCGTAGGGGCCGGCGCGAGGCGCAGGTCGGGCGGCAGTAGATGCCGGTGGAGGTCACGGCGTAGACGAAGCGGCCATCGGCGGTGCCATCGCGCCCCTGTACGGCTTGCCAGCGGCTTTGATCGGTCATGGTGCTGTTCCTTTTCTCTGTCATCAACACCCTCCCTTTTAGAAAGCCCGGAAAAATGCCGCTATCCGCCACTTGCGCTCGATATTATAGTTTAACCCGTACCGGAGTGCATTTGTTGGAACAGGATTGCCGTGATGTTGAAAAGAGTTGACCGGGTGCAAATCGCCGTACCTGACCGCACCGCCGCCGTTGAACGCTGGGCCGCCCTGCTGGGCGCCGAGATGGAGGGCGAGGACCGCGTCGACGTCCTGGGTGCAAGGCGCAGCCGTCTGCGCCTGGGCACGGGCTATATCGAAATATTGCAGCCCGACGGCACGGGCGCTGTGGCCGATGCCATTGCCCAGCGCGGCGGCGGCCATCTGTTCGCCGCCGGTCTGTCGACCGGCGATGTCACCGCCTTGGCCGCGCATCTGGACAGTAGGGGCGTTGCCGTCACAAGCGAGAACGGCCAAGCCTACGTTGATCCCGGCAGCACAGGTGTCCCTGGTCTGCGCGCCGTGTTGAGCACGGAGGAAAAGCTTCCGTCTGTTGGCGCCATCGCTTTTCTTTATGAGGCAACCTTGCTGATTGATGACCCGGCGGCTGCCGTTGCACGCTGTGCCGATATATTTGCCCTTGATGCGGATATCTTCGTGCCCATCGGCTCGGAGGAATTCGGCTATGACGGCAGCCTGACCCTGTTTCAGCCGAACCAGCTGTTTCGCTTCGAAATCATCACCCCGACGGATGCCGCCAAGACCCTGGGCCGCTTTTTTGCCAGAACGGGGCCGAGTTATTACATGTCGTTCGCCGAATGTGGACAATTGGACCTGGTCGCGGAACGGGCCCGCGAACGTGGCGACAGCTTCACGCCGGTGCCTTCGCCCAACGCCAAAGACAACGGTGCGGCGGAAACAATCTTTCTGCATCCACCGGCCTTGGGCGGCATGATGTTGGGACTATCACGGCCAAGCCTGGCCTGGCGCTGGTCCGGCGCCCCTGAACGCGTGGAGGCGATGTCATGAGTGAATTTGTCAAAATCAAGGATAGAAACCGCGTCCGCCTGTTGACCCTGAACCGGCCGGAAGCGCTAAATTCCTTCAACGACGATGTCTATGATGCCGTGACGGCGGCGCTGCAGGAAGCGGCGGCGGATCCCGATCTGGCCGTTGTTGTGATCACCGGCCAGGACAGGGCCTTTTCCTCGGGCCAGGATCTGGGTGAACTGGGCAATCCGCGGGTTCATGACGATGGCCGGCGTCATGGCTTCCAGCCGTTCATCGAGGTGGTGGAGGCATTTCCCAAACCCTTGATCGCCGCCGTCAATGGTATTGGCGTGGGTATCGGCCTGACCTTGCTGCCCCATTGCGATCTGGTTCTGATGGCCGAGGACGCCCGCCTGAAAGCGCCTTTTGTAGATCTTGGCGTCACCACCGAGGCGGGCAGCAGCTTCCTCTTGCCGGCCATGATCGGCTGGGCCGCGACGGCGCATATTCTATATACCGCGCCCTGGATCGATGCGGATTATGCGGTGGAAATCGGCCTGGCCTGGCGACAGGTACCGGACGAGCAGCTGATGGAGGAAACCATGGAGATGGCCGAATTCATCGCGCAAAAACCCATCCCCTCCCTGGTCGCGACCAAGCAGCTGTTGTTGGCCGCTCGCCTGGATGCGACCCGCCAGGCCCGTGGGCGGGAGAACGAGGCCTTTGGCCGCCTGGTCGGCGCCCCGGCCAACCGGGAGGCCATTGCCGCGTTCAAGGAGAAACGGCCGGCGAATTTCACCAAGCTGCCGGCTGAATAGGAAACGCCTTAGGGTTCCGCCGTCTCCGTCTTGGCCGACAGGGGCAGCAGCACCAGGGCCAGGTTGGCCGTCAACAGGCCACCGGCCAGGAAATAAAACACTGATACCAGGCCCCAGGTATCGGCGATCATGCCGCCCACGATCGGCGCCGTGGTGGCCAGGATCGCCTGGCTGCCGAACATCAACGAGGTGGCGGAACCGCCCAGGTTTGGCGGTGTCAGGTCCATCATCCAGGAGTGGATTACCGGACGCACCGCGAATAGGACAAAGCCCAGCACCGAAATGCCGGCAACAAAAACCTCCGTGTTGCCGATCAACACCAACGAGGCGACGACGACGGTGGAGGCGGACAGGCCCGCCAGGACGATGGGCCGGCGCCCGATCCGGTCCGACCAGGCCCCCGCGATGGGCGCGGCGACCACGCCCGAGGCCTGCATCGCCGCCAGGGCCGCGCCCAGATACAGCGGACCGGCGCCCAGGTCGTTGCTCAGATACAAGGGCAGGAAAGCCAGCAGGCCGGCCTGGGTCATGGTGCGCAGGGCGGCCACCAGGCACAGGCTCAACACGGAGCGGTCCCGGACCAGGGCCGTCAGGCCGCGCCAATAGGCCGCCAGGCTCATGCCCTCGCTAGAACTGGCGCCGCCTCCGCCGTCCTGGCGTTGCGCCGTGCTGCGCGGCAAGGCGATGAACAGTATCAGGGCCACGGCCAGGGTGGGCACGCAGGCGGCCATGGCGGCCTGGGGCCAGCTCAACCACAACAGGGCGGCGCCGATGGCAAGCGGTGCCAGGGCGTCGCCGCCATTGGCGCCCAGGGCGTGGATCGACAGGGCATAGCCGCGGGTTTCGGGAAAGCGGCGGGACAGATACGAGATAGCGGCCGGGTGCCACAGATTATTGGTACAGCCAATTAGAACCACCAGGGGCAACAGGCCCCAAACCCCATGTGCGGTGCTAAAGCCGCCCATGGCCAGGGCGCCGATGCTCAATGAAGCGACCAGGATCGGGACCCGCCGCCCCGTGACATCCACCACCAGGCCGGAGAATAAATTCGTGCCGAACGAGCTCATGTGCACGGCGGAGACCAACAGCCCCGCCTCGGTGTAGCTGAGTTCCAATTGCCGGGCGATAAAAGGTAACAGGATATAGAAGGTGCCCAACAGCCAGTGCGTGGCGCCATGGCCCATGCCGACCAGCACAATGGGGCCCTGTTCGCGCCAATGCAGGCCGGTCAGGCGTTGAACTACGGACATATGCGGGCTGCTCTCGACAATTGCGGGGCGGAGGATTCGCCACGATCATCGCATACCTTGGCGATAGGCGAAACCGAGGCCCAAATTCCGGTCCCGGTTCCAGGCCCAAATCATATTGCAAATCGTCGCGGCCCGGCCTATTGTCCCGCCGCCTTTCGGGCTATAATACAGCCTCACGCCGCCTTAGCTCAGTTGGTAGAGCATCGCATTCGTAATGCGGAGGTCGGGTGTTCGAGTCACCCAGGCGGCACCACATCTTTCTTCTGGTGATATTTTCAGCGCCGGATGCGGCATGCGGAGGGCACGTCCATGATCGATCTGTTGCAGGTTTCCCAATTGCCGCCTTTTCTGGTGGAGCGCCTGGAGAAAGAATTTACCTTGCATGACTTCGTCGATCCGGCGGATCCAGACAAGCTGCTTGATGAAATCGGACCGCGCATTCGCGGCATTCTCGCGGGCGGCATGAAGGGCCCGAACGCCAATCTGATCAACTGCCTGGAAAATCTGGAGATCATCTCGTCATTCAGCGTCGGCTATGACGCCACCGACGTGGCGGCGGCCCAGGCCCGTGACGTGATCGTGACCCATACGCCGGAGGTACTCACCGGTGATGTCGCCGATCTGGCGATGACATTCATCCTGATGGCGCCACGGCGCATCGGCGAGGCGGAGCGCTATCTGCGCAGCGGCAAATGGCTGGGCGGCCGCATGGACCTTGGCACCACGGTGCGGGGCAAGCGCCTGGGCATTCTGGGCCTGGGCCGCATCGGCAAGGCTGTGGCGCGGCGGGCCGAGGTGTTTGGCCTGCATATCGCCTATCACGACATCAAACCCATGGGTGATTTGCTCTATCGCTCCTATCCCAGCCTGCTTGACCTTGCCAATGCCTCCGACATCCTTCTGGTGGCTTGTGAAGGCGGCGAGGCCAACCGGGGCTTGGTCGACGGGAAAGCGCTGGCGGCCCTGGGGCCGGAAGGTTTTCTGGTCAATGCCGCCCGGGGACCAATCATTGATCAGCCGGCCTTGATCTCGGCTTTGCGCGATGGCGGCATCGCTGGTGCGGCAATGGACGTGTTCGATGGTGAGCCGGAAGTCCCGGCGGAGTTGATGGCCATGGAGAATGTGGTTCTAACGCCGCATATCGCCAGCTCGACCCACGAGACGCGCCGCGCCATGGCCGATCTGGTCTATGACAACATCCGCGCGCACTTTGATGGCAAGCCGGTTCTTACCCCCGTGCCGCCGCAGATCTAGACTCTTTCCGTTTGAAACGGAAACGCCAATCCGCCCGCTCCCCCTCCCGTCCACCCACGGAATTATTATCAATGGGTGGACGGGAGGGGGGCGGGCGGTCCAGGGATCCGACACAAGTCGGAAAGACCCTATTATAGAAGATCGAAGCGGGTGTTGTGCAGCACCAGGTTTCGCCTAACCAGGTAGTTTCCCGATAAATGCTTGCGCAGATAGCGCACGGTGTTGTGACGGCCATCGACCACCATGGTAAAACCGGGTCCGAAACGATCCTGTAAATACATGGCGTCGAAGCAGATCTTTCGTTTTGGCTGCAACGCCGGTCCGTCCACATAGAGGAAATCCGGCGTGCCCTCGGGCAGCTCTTCGTAGCGATAACCTAAATCCTGGCCCCGGTCTTCTTCCACTGCTGGTACGTAACGAATTTCGCAATAAGGCGCCAGATGGGCCGGGACCGAGGCGCGGGTGACATCGGCCCATTCCGCCATGCCGTCGAAACTGATAATGCGCCCGGCTTTTTCCAGATCATCCCCGGCCTCCCGGGCGTTGTCATGCAGGGCCTGGGCGAAGATCACCGTGGAGCAGCCACTGCCCAACTCCATGATCAGGCGTGGCTTGAGTTGCCGTATCAAGGAATAGAGGTACCACAGATCGCCGCCCTGGGGTGCCAGGGCGCCCGCCGGGCGCGCATCGATAAAGTCCAGATAGCCCAGGCGGCGCAGACGCCTCTTGCCATGTGCATTCGCCATGGTACGGGCCAGCCCCAATAGAGGGCGGGCCATTATCCAGGCCAGATTGCGCCAAAGGGGGGGTGAAGAGCTCAAGAAATCAGATCACTTATGTTGGAAGTGGGGCGGGCAGACCATTATCATTGGCTATCGGCCCTGTCTATCATGGCAATGTGGTATATGGTGCGGCCAAATGGAATTCAAGATCAGGAAATTATCCCAAAGTGTCTAGACCAAGCATTATCTATGTCGGCGCCCCCGAAGGCTTTGAAGCCTTGGTCGAAACCGCCTCCAATGCCGATTGTGTTCATGTGGCGGCGGAACACGATACCTTATCGGAAGCCTTAAAAGGCGCCGATGGCCTGTTGGATGCTTCCATGAAGGTGCGCATTGACGACGCCATGATTGCCGCCGCGCCCAATTTGCAAGTGATCTCCTGCGCCACCACCGGCTCGGACCATATCGCGCGCGGCGAGATCGGATCGCGGGGCATCAATGTCCACACCTTGCGCGAAGACGGAGATTTGCTGGCTGGTATCACGCCGGCGGCGGAATTGAGTTGGGCCCTGGTGCTGGCCTGTGCCCGCCGCCTGCCCGCCGCCGCCGCCCATACCAAGTCAGGCCAATGGGTGCGGGAGGAATTTCCCGGCACCATGTTGAATGGCCGCGCCTTGGGCCTCGTGGGCTGTGGCCGTTTGGGGCAATGGATGTCCCGCTATGGCGCCGCGTTCGGCATGCGGGTGCTGGGTCACGACCCCTACATGGATCCCTGGCCCGATGGCATCGAGAAAATGGAACTGGCCGATATGATGGCACAGGCGGATGTGGTTTCAGTGCATGTGCATCTGAGCGAGGAGACCACCGGTCTGCTGTCGCCTGAACTGCTGGCGAATATCAAACCCGGCGCCATTGTCATCAACACCTCGCGCGGCGCCATCATCGACGAGGCGGCCTTGCTGGCCGGCTTGGAAAGTGGGCGCATCGGTGCCGCCGGGCTGGATGTTCTGGATGGCGAGCCGGAGGTCGATCAGCACCCCCTGATTGTGTATTCCCGCAACCACGATAACTTGATCGTGACGCCGCATATCGGCGGCTTCAGTCCCGATGCGGTGCGCGTGGTTTGCCGCCGTGCGGCGGAGAAGATCATGGCGAAGCTGGGGTTATAGGCCATGGCGATCCAAGCATTGGCCAAGGCAATGGCGGCGAACGGCCCTGGTCACGCCTTCGGGGTGCCCGGATCAGGACAGAGCCTTGATCTGATTCACGCACTGGAGGGCGACGGCGCCGCCTTTCATTCCGTCCACCACGAAGCCGCCGCCGCCATCATGGCCGGCACCGTGGGGCGGTTGAGCGGCAAGGCCGGCATGGCCATCGCCATCAAGGGACCGGGCTTGTCCAACATGGTTGGCGGCATGGCGGCCTGCACTTACGAAAATTTGCCGATGCTGGCGGTCACCGAGGCTTATGGCCCCGAAGTGCCCCTGGCCAAGGCGCACAAGCGCCTGGACCAAGGCGCCTTGGCCGCCGCCGTATCAAAGGGCCGGCGCTATCTGGCCGCGAACGGCCCCGGCTATGACGCGCTGTCGGGCTGGGCCGAGGGGGAGGCGCCAGGCCCGGTGTTTCTGGAACTGGCGGGACAGATCGATCAGGCGGAGGCCGTGCCCAAAGCCGAGACCCTGCCCGACTGGGGTGATGTTCTGGGCCTGGTCGAAGGGGCGGCGAGGCCCATCATTATTGCCGGCACCCTGGCGCTTCGTTTGGGCCTGTCGCCGGATTTGAACCGCATGCAAATCCCGGTGTTTTCCACCGCCGCAGCCAAGGGCGCGGTGCATGAAGCCCTGCCCCATGCCGCCGGTGTCTACACCGGCGTTGGCCAGGAACTTTCGCCCGAGGCCGATCTGATTAACCGGGCCGACCTGATCGTCGGCATCGGCCTGCGTCCCGGCGAGGTCTTGGGCGCCGGGCCGTTCCCGTGCGATGCGGTTAATCTTGATCCCATTGACGTTTTGGGCGATGCACCGGGCCATGACGGCTTTGCCTTCGCCGGCGTGTCGCGGGACGCTGGACCGGCCATGGAGCTATTGGCGCTAAAAGCCTGGGGGGTGGAGGAATGCGCCGGCGCCGTGGGCAAGCTGCGCCAGCATCTGTTGCGGCCGGGCGGTTTCCTGCCGGCGCACGCGTTTGCCGCAACCGCCGCCGCCTTTCCCAACGGCGTCCGCATGGTCATTGACACGGGTTATTTCTGCACCATTGGCGAACATATCTGGCAGGCACCCAAGGGGAACTGGTGTCTGTCCTCGGGCTCGGGCCGGTACATGGGTATGGGCCTGCCGCAAGCCATTGCCGCCGCGGTCCATGACCCATCGGTGCCGACCGTCCTGGCGGTGGGTGATGGCGGCGTCGCGCCGTTTCTGGCCGAGGCGCGTCTGGCCCAACGTCTGAAGCTGCCGTTGGCGGTGCTGCAAATGTCCGACGGCGGTTATGGTTCCGTCCGCACCCGGGCCGTAGCCGATGGCCTGACGCAAGCGCCCATGCTGGAGCCCGCCGCATCCTGGCGGGGCGCCTTCGATGGTTTTGGCTTCACGAGCGCGGAAGCAAGCGATGGTGATGCCCTGGCCAAGCTTTTGTCGGATTGGCAGCCGAACGATGGCCCGATGTACGCCCTATTGCCGATGCAGAGTGAGCCCTATCAAGAGATGATCCGAGGCGTACGATGACCCAGCCACTCATATTGATCCTTGGTACCGGCAGTATCGGCCTGCGCCATGGCCGTAATCTTTCTGAACTAGGTTGCCGCGTATCGGGCATGGACCCGCGCCAGGACCGGCGAGAGGCTTTCGCGGATGAATTCAGCTGCTTTGCGTTCGAGGATTTGGAAACCGCACTAGCCGCCGGCGGTCTCGACGGTGTCGCGGTCTGCTCACCGACACGATTCCATGTGGAGCAATGCCTGCCCGCGCTCAAGGCCGGCCTGCCGGTCCTATTGGAAAAACCGGTGGCCAAGACCTTGGCCGAGGCTCAAGTTCTCGCCGACGCGATCACGCGTACCGGTACGCCGTTGTTGCTGGGCTATACCTGGCGCTGGTGGCCGCCGCTGGCCAAGGTCCGCGCTTTGCTGGCGGAAAATGCCATCGGCGCCATTCGTTACGTGGATTTCACCATGTCGGCGCATTTGGCCGACTGGCATCCCGGCGAGCCATTGGAGGAATTCTTCATGTCCTCGGCTGAGCTGGGCGGCGGCGCCCTGCTGGACGAAAGCCACTGGGTCGATCTGATGCTGTGGTTTTTCGGCATGCCGGAAAACCTTTCGGCGCGGGTGGAAAAGATCTCGGATCTCGACATCACGTCGGACGATAACGTGGACATGATGATCAACTTCGCCAATGGCTTGCGCGCCAATCTGCATCTGGACCTGTATGGCCGGCCACACCGCAAATCAATACGTTTCATTGGCGAGGGCGGCACAATTCTGTGGTCGGAAGCCCCGAACCAGATCGCTGTCTGTGTCGAGGCCGGAGAGAATTGGAACGAGGAGCGCTTTGACTGCGAGCGCAACGATATGTTCATGGGCGTGGCCAGGGAATATCTGGACATTCTGGCCGGGGCGCCAGTCAACACGTGTGATATTGGCGACGGCCTGGGCGTCATGACCCTGTTGGAAGCGGCCCGGCGGAGCCATGCCGAGGGCCGCCTTGTGGAGCCGGAACCGTTGGCATGACCATGGCGGGACAAACAATTTTGGCGGTGGTGCCGGCGCGGGGCGGTTCCAAATCCATTCCGCGCAAGAACCTGGCCAAGGTGGGCAGCATCTCGCTGGTTGGCCGGGCTGGCGAATTGGCCGCGTCCATGCCCTGGATCGACCACGCCATCATCTCCACCGACGATGTGGAAATCGCGGCGGAGGCCACGCATCATGGCCTGGAGGCGCCGTTTCAGCGGCCCGAGGAACTCGCCGGCGACAAATCCACCTCCACCGATATGTGGCGCCATGCCTGGCTGGCGGCGGAGGAACATTACGGCATGCGTTTCGACGTCTCCATTCTTTTGGAACCCACCTCGCCCATGCGCCGGGCCGAGGATCTGACCCGTTGTGTCGAGATCTTGTTGGACAGCGGCCACAAGGCGGCGGCGACCCTAAGCCCGACGCCAGCGCATTTCACGCCTCACAAGACCTTGAAGCTGGATGACAGCGGCAACCTGGAGCCCTATCTGGCCGAGGGACGCAAGGCGCTGCGCCAAGGCATTCCCGATTACTATCATTGCAACGGCATCTGCTATGCCCTGCGCCGGGCCACCCTGGTTGATGAAGGCCATATCATGGAAGACGACTGTATTGGCGTCGTCATCGAGCGTCCCATCGTCAATATCGACGAACCGTTCGAGCTGGAACTGGCGGAATGGCTGCTGGCGCGGGAAGCGGCGCTTTAAATCTCTATGGCGGCAGAAAGCGGCCGGAGGAGAAAAAGCCGTCGATGACCGGCTGAGGACTGCGCCGGGACATCTCCTTGCGGTTCTTGATTGGCGATTGCAGGAACATGTTGGCGGGATAAATCTCGTCGTCGTAAAGGCCATCGAACATTTCCGAGCGGATCTGCGCCAGAAAATTTCGCCGCGGTTCCTGCCGCCGCGCCCGCAGCGCCTTCAGGTTGATCTCCGATGCCACGACGGTTTCCCCAGGATACGGCGCGCGGCCCTGAATAATGCCCTTATAGTCGACGATCATGCTGTCGCCTGGGGTGAAGTCGGCGGGAAGTTCGTCGGTGATCAAACCACCTGTGTTTGGCGCGATGACATAGGCGATGTTTTCATGGGCCCGGACCCGGTTCTGTATTTCCCAGGTATTCATCGGTGGCGAGACCAATGGCTCGGGATAGGCTGTCGGGCGCAGCAGGATTTCGGCGCCTTGAAAGGTTAGTGCCCGGGTGATTTCGGGAAAATGGCCGTCCATGCAAATGAAAGTGCCCAGGCGCCCAATCTTGGTCTCGGTGACCGGAAAGAAGGTCTCCAGCTTGCCCTTGCCATAGAGCGCCATATAGCGGTCCATCAAGTCGTGCGGGCTCATGGCCATTTCCGCATGGATGGCCGGGATAGCCTTGCGGTACTTATGGACGATCTCGCCGCTTGGACTAATGACGAAGGCGCAATTGAAGTAGTACTCGGGCAATTCGGGATCGTGTTCCAGGGCGCAGCCGGCGATGTAGACGTCAAGCTCCCGCGCCTTTCGCGCCAACGCATCGCTTTCCGGTCCCGGCAAGGTGATCAGAATTTCCCGGCGGTAATAGTCCATATCGACATCGTGCCGGGTGGTGAAGCCCTGCAGGAAGAATTCCGGAAACGCGAACAGTTTAAGCGGCGCGGCCACCTCTCCGAAACGGTGCATGCAGCCATCCATGATACCCAGGTATTTTTCCAGGTTCTCGGCTATATCCCCGCGTTTATAGGCCCATTTGAGAATCGGCTGAAAGATGCAGGCTGTGTACGTCTCGTAATAACTCATCCAACGGCACCAGATTGTTAATCCGTCAGCGAAGCTTAACGTGGACGAACGTGAATGATCAATCCGGCAGCAGGTCGTAAGTGGTACTTTTCAGGATGGGCCGATGTTTCCGGTCATAGCGGCGCTTGAAGTACTTCTCCAACAAGGCGCGGTTATAGCTGCGCCCGTCCACCAGCAGGCGAAAGCCGGGGGGAAAATCTGCTTCCATGTCCAGAACATCGATCGCCGCGCGCCGTTCCGGCGTCAGGGCCGGGCCGTCCAGATAGATCATGTCGGCTACCACGTCCGGTACGTCGGCAAAGCGCCAGACCGGGGTGCCGTCCAGGTCGCCCTCCACCCGCTCGGTCAATGTCACCGTGCAGTAACGGCGCAGATGTTCGGGCATGCTGTCGATGGTCACTTGGCCCCAATGGGCGTCCGCATCCAGGGAATGTAGAAAACCGGGTGCGCCCTCGGCCGCATTGTCGGCCAGGGCCTGGGCGAAAATGATCGTGGAACAGCCGCTGCCGAATTCCAATAGCACCTTGGGCCGGCGCGCCCGGACCTGGCTGTAAATAGCCCACAGATCCGACCAGACCGGCGGTTTGGCCGTTGCCGGGCGGGCATCGAACAGCGAGAGATAGCCGCATTTTTTCAGTTGCCGCCAAGCTTGGAAATTCAGGATGGCGACACCGATCTTGCGGTAAATGATGGCGAGTTTTTGCTTGATCCAGGACATGGCTTTATATAGTCCGAAACGTTCCCGCAACGCATCAAGAAGATACGCGAAAAGAGGAAAATGGCCTTGAATAATACCACGCCAATTTTTATCGGCGGCCTGATGCGCTCGGGCACCACGCTGGTGCGTGCCATGCTGGCGCAACATTCGGCCATCGCCTCGGGCCTGGAAACCCACTGGTTCGATATTGACTGGCCGGCTCAGCAGGCCAGGGGTGGGGAGCCGTTGCGGGACTATCTCCATCGCATTGGTGAGTTCTTCGATATCGGGGCTGAAACGGTCGATGCCCAGATGGCGGCGGCGGACAGCGCGGCGGCTTTTCTGGATCTGTTCATGGGCACGGTCACGCAGGCGGCGGGCAAGCGGCGCTGGGCCGAAAAGACCACCGGCAATATCCGCCATCTGGATACCATTCTGGCCCATTGGCCCCGGGCGGTGATCATTCACGTGGTTCGCGATCCCCGGGACATCTTTGCCTCGTTCCGGCGTAGCAAGAAATACGGCGGCATCACCGATTTCGCCAACCTATGGTGCGACTACCTGGGCGATGTGGCGCGTTTCAAGGACGCGCTGCCGCTTGACGGGGACAATTATATGGAGCTGCGCTATGAAGCCCTGGTCCGCGACCCGGTCGGCGAGATGCAAGCGGTGATCAGTTTCTTGGGCGAGGACTGGGAAGATGCCGTGGGCGGCTTTGAAGGCAAGGCCGATGAGCATGACCGGGTGCTGGACCTGACCGGCCATTCCTCCACCACCCTGGAACAGATCGCGCATCCTATTAGCCAGAACCGTGTTGGCTTGGGGCAAGGCGGTATCAGTGATGAGGAAATGGCTATTGCCCGAACGGTCGCGGCTGAACGCGGCCTGGGCGAACTATTCGCCCGGATCGAGCGGGAAGCGAGATAGGCCATCCGATATGCATATCTTATGCTCAACCCGGAAATGGACTAGCCGTCTGGCAGGACCACCACTTTCATGCACTCGCGCCGTTCCAGAAGCGTGAAGGCCCGGTCGATCTCGGCGAAGGGCAGAACATGGGTTATCAACTGGCGCAATTGGCCTGTCAGCGCGGCGGCCAAGGCGGTGCTGCGGACCCAGGTGCCCCGGTTATAGGCGCGGCAGCCAATCAGTTCTTTTTCGTCCAGGGCCAGGGGTAGCGAGTGGAAAGGCGCCGCCGCGTGGCAATAGCCGACAATGCCCAGCCTGCCGCCGCGTCGCAACGCGGGCAGGGCCGCTGCCAAGGCATCGTGATGGCCGCTGGCATCGTAGGCGACGTCGGCGCCCCTTGGTGCGACGCGACGGACGGCGGCGGCAAGATCCTCGCTGTCCTGATCGACCGTGACGGCGCCAAGTTGGCGGGCAATGGCCAGCCGGGTGACATCGGCGGCGACGCCGGCCACGATCACCGCCGCCGCGCCGGCGGCCTGGGCGACCAGCAGATGCAGTAGAGCCACCGGCCCGGCCCCCATGACCAGCGCCACGTCGCTGGCTGTAATAGGCACCCGTTCAAGCACGGCATGGCAGGCGACGGTCAATGGCTCTATCACGGCGGCGACAAGTGGATCGGTGCCGTCGGGCAGAACAAAAACATTGTCGGCGGGTACGGCGACCTGTTCCGCCAGACCGCCAGGGGCATGGCAACCCATGATGCGGCGCTGGGTGCAAAGCGAATGGCGGCCGTTGTTGCAATAGAAGCAGCGGCCACAATTGATGTGCGGCGTGACGGTGCTCATGGCGCCGATGGCAATGCCTTCCACGTCAGAGCCCACGGCTTCGATACGGCCGGCGAATTCGTGGCCCAGGACATGGGGAAACGCCGGTGCGTATTCCGCCGCGATATCCGCGTCCCAGCGCCGGATCGACAGGTCGGTGCCACAAAGGCCGCCGCCGCCGACGCGTAGCAGGACCTGGCTTGGGCCCAACGTGGGCGGGGGCACCTCGATCTCCATGATCTGGCCGGGGGCGGGTTGTGTCTTGGCAATCGCGCGCATGCCGGCCAGCTTGCACGAGCAATCGCTATCAGGCAACCTGGATGCCAGGAAGCGCCTTGGTGGGTCGCCAAACTAGCAGGAGTATGACCGTGATTGATATGAACGGCTTTGCCGTCAACACTTACGCCTATACATTTTCCCACGGCGTCGGTGACTGTATTGAAACCTATGCCGGTACCGGTGCGCAGGGCCTCGAGGTCATGATGTATCCGGGGCACGCCTGGCCCGACGATCTGGACCATGGCGCCCGCCGCGCCCTGGCGAAAAAAAGCCGGGATGCCGGCCTGCCCATTATCAGCCTGAATATGCCGAACATCGACATCAACATCGCTGCCGCGACACCGGACATGCGTGCCTACAGTATCGATACCCTGTGCCGCATCATTGCCTTGGCGGGGGACCTGGAGGTGCCCGGCGTGGTCGTTGGGCCAGGTAAACAAAATCCTCTGATGCCGGCACCGAGGGATGTGCTGCTGGGCCATTTTCACAAGGCGATGGAAACCCTGGTACCCGCCGCCCGCGCCGCCGGCACCCGGCTGCTGGCGGAGAACATGCCTTTTGCATTTTTGCCCGGCGCCGGGGAGATGATGGCGGCGCTGGAACCCTATGCGGTCGAGGATGTGGGCGTGGTCTATGATATCGCCAACGGCCATTTTTGTGGCGAGGATCTAGCCGATGGTTTTTGTGCCGTGGCGCCGCGTTTGGCCTTGGTGCACGTTTCCGACACACCCACGGATGTCTACCTGCATGCGCCGGTAGGACAAGGTACGGTGCCGTTCGCCCATGGCGCCGAGGCCTGCCGGGCGGTGGGCTATGACGGCCCGACCATGATGGAGATTATCTGCGACGATCCCGACCGGGAAATCCCCGCCTCCGCCGCCGCCCTGTCGAAATTGGGCTGGACATAGTTCAAATAAATAGTTGCGAGAAGGAGCTTGATACCATGATTTACGAACTGCGCACCTACACCATGAAGCCCGGTACGGCGGCCAAGGCCGCCGCCCATTCCGCCACCGTGGGCCGGGACGTTCGCGGCGATGAATACGGCAAGCTGGAAGGCTATTGGATGACCGAGATCGGGCCGCTGAACCAGGTCATGCATCTATGGAGTTATGCCGATCTCAACGAACGGGCCCGCCTGCGCGCCGCGCTGTCCAGCAACGAGCGTTGGAACAAAGAATACTTGCCGGCGATGCGGCCCAACCTGCTGCGACAGGATATCCGTCTGCTGAACTGCGTCGTCGGCCCGAACCCGCCCGAGAGCTAGGGCAACCTTTATGAATTCAGAAATTACCGCCTGCGCCCAGGTGCGATGAAGGAATGGCTGGGCCTGTACCTGGATGTTCTGCCGACGCGGGAAAAATACTCCCGCATCACCGGCCTGTGGTCGACCGAGGCCGGACAGCCCAACGAAGTCTGCCACATCTGGGCCTATCCCAGTTTCGAGGCCCGCACGAATGTACGGGGCCAGGTGGCCGAGGAGCCGGCCTGGCAGGACTTTCTGGCCAAGGCCGGCGGCATGATCGAGGAAATGCACTCCACCTTGATGCTGCCCGCACAGCATTCAAAGCTTAAATAGGGCAAAATTGAAGTAGCGAACGTTGGATTATCTTGATCGTTGCCGATGCGCCGTCCGTGCTACCATCGGGCAATTATTCTCATAGGAAAGAACAGCAACATGGATGTCGCCGGAAAGAAAGCATTGGTATTTGGGGGAACCTCGGGAATTGGCCTGGCCACGGTGGAACAACTTGTCGCCCTGGGCGCGTCGGTTATCGCCATGGGTCGCAGTCCGGACAAGGCTGGCAATCTGCCGGCGGGCGTCGAGTTCAGGCAGTGCGATGTGCGCGACCGCGATGCCTTGGAGGCCCTGTTTGCGGATTGCGCCCCTTATGACATTCTGGTCACGGCGGCGACGGGTGGGGACCGCGCCGCCGGCCCGTTCATGGAGATGGACATGGACGGCTACCAGGGATCTTTCGACAAGCTGTGGGGCTATGCCAACGTCGTCCGCTTTGGCGCGGGCCGGTTGAGCGACGATGGCGCCATCGTCCTGGTCAGCGGCTCACCCGCGCGCAAGGCCAAACCGGGGCAGGTCGCCCTGGCCTCGGTCGGCGGCGCGGTCGAAGCCCTGGTCCGCGCCGTGGCGCCTGAAATCGTGCCGAAACGCCTGAACGTTGTCTCGCCCGGTCTCATCAATACCAACATGTTTGGGCCGGCCAGTGAAAAGCGGGACGAAATGGTCCTGGCCAACACGGCAAAGAATCTGATCCCGCGCGGCGGCACGGCGGACGAAGTGGCGCAGGGCATTCTGTTCGTCATTCAGAACGATTTCGTCACCGGCACCACGGTAGATGTGGACGGCGGCTGGCTGCTGTCTTAACGCGATCGTTACCGCGCTTCGATCTCGTCGATACGGGCGCTGGGCGAGATGTGATTGAGACTAATCCGGGTCTCGATCACGGCTGGGCCGTCATGGGCCATGGCCTCGGCGACCACCGCTTCAACCTCGCTTTCCGCCGTGATGCGGAAACCTTTGGCGCCGAAGGATTCGCCCCAGGCGGCAAAATCGGGATTTTGCAGTGCCGTGGCCGTGACCCGGCCCGGGAAGCTCTTCGCCTGATGCATGCGAATGGTGCCGTAGGCGCTGTTATTGGCGACGAAAATCTTAATCGGTACACCGTACTGCACCGCCGTCGCCAGTTCGTTGCCGGTCATCATGGCGCCGCCATCGCCGACGAAAACCACGATCTGCCGGCCTGGCGTTGAAAGTCCCGCCGCCACGCCTGATGGCACGCCCGGTCCCATGGCGCCGACCGTGGCGCCGATGAACATGTTGTCCTGCCCCAGATGAAGATAGCGCGCCGGCCAACTGGAAAAATTGCCAGCATCGGTCGTGACAACCGCGTCCTTGTCCAAATGATCGTTGATGGCGGCAACCACATGGCCGAAAACCACGCCGTCGTTGGCCGAAACCGGCGACCAGGTCATTACCGATCGATGCACGCCATTCAACCGTTCCACCCAAGCCGCGCGCGCCGCGGCGCTGTCTTCGGGGCCCATGGCCAGCATGGCCTTGATGAATTCAAGGGGGTCGCAGCCAAGGCCAAGGGCGGGTTCAAAGACCCTGCCAACTTCCTCGGCATCGGGCCAGACATGGATCATCGGCTGGTCGGGTTTCGGGGCACGGGGGAAAGTGAAGCCCTGGCTCATGGAGGGGCCGATCCGTTCACCCAGCACCAGCAATAGATCGCATTCCCGCATCACATCCAGCAACTCGCCGGGCGCCCGGTTGATCAAACGCCCGGCACTATTCGGATGCCGGCTGTCAAAGAGATGAAAGCGCCGCTGCGGCGTCGCCACCGGCAGCGCGAAACGCTCGGCGAAAGTGGTCAGATCGGAAAGTGCCGCCGGGCCATGCAGCCGCCCACCGGCTATCACCAGGGGCTGCTTGGCCGCGCGCAACATATCGACAGCCGTCGCCGCATCCTCCGGCGTCGGTGCGGTGACCGCTCGTTTGCGCGGGCCCAGCACTTCGGCCTCGCAAGGACCGTAAAGCAGATCCTCCGGCAGGACGACAACGACGGGCCCCGGCGTGCCGGCCTGGGCGACATGGAAGGCGCGGGCGATGGCCTCGCTGATCCGGCCCGGCTCGATCACCTCAATGACCATTTTGGCGGATTCGGAAAAGGCCCTGGAATAGTTCATTTCCTGCAAGGCCATGCGGCCCAGCTCGTCCCGCTCCGCCTGGCCAACCAGAAAAATCAATGGCTCGGCATCGTGATAGGACACATGCAGGGCAATGGCGGCGTTCATGGCGCCGGGGCCGCGGCTGATGATGCAGACGCCGGGCTCGTTACGCAGACGCGCATGCGCCACCGCCATGAAACCGGCGCCGCCTTCATGACGGCAGACCACCAGCTTTATATCAGGAAAATCGATCAAGGCGTCGGTCAGCGGCAAATAGCTTTCACCGGGCACGCAATAGGCGGTGTCAACACCATGGGCCCGCAATGAAGCGGCCAGGACATGTGCGGCGGATTTACTCACGGGTGGTTCCTTTCAGGTCTTATTCAGATTCTGCGCTGGCCACGACGTCGCGCCAATCGCCTTGCGGCTGCCAGCCCAGATCATCGCGGGCATGGCGGGTATCAAGGACCGAGGCATGGGGATCGGCCTGATAGCGCGCCGGGTCGCGCACCTCGGGGCAGGCGCCAAAGACGGCGGCCATCCGCGGCAGGGTCTTGGGGCGGCCAATGCCGTCGTTGGCGGCCAGGGTGAAAATATCAAACGGACGCGCCTGGTAATCCAGGGCGGCGACAAAACCCCGCGCCGCATCATGGGAACGGACATAGGTTCGTATGGCGGACAGCGCGCCGTAGGGCCTTACGCCATCGGCGTCCAATTGGGCCGGTGGTTCGCTATCGGGATCGGGCAGGGCGAGTTGAGCTAGAATTTGCGCTTCCTTTTCGGGCCGGACGATCAGGGTCGGCCGAAGGCAGACAATGTGCAGCGATCCCCGTGCCACGTAGTGCCGTGCCATGGTCTCGATGACCTGTTTGCTCAAGGCATAGGCCCCCATCGGACGCAGAGGATGAGCCTCGTCGATGGGTAGGTAGTCAGGCGCCCGGTCATGGTATAGACCAAGCGCGGCGGTGCTGGATGCCACCACCAGGTGACGCACCCCGGCATCCTCGGCGGCCTGAAAGACATTCCAGGCGCCTTGCATGTTGGTCGCCATATAGGCCTGTTCATCGGGCGCCTGGCCGTCGTCATATCCGGCCAGATGGATTACCGCGTCCTGGCCCTTGAAGGCCCCGGTCAGTGCCGGCAGATCGAGGATGTCGGCGGCGAAGTATGGCGTCTTCTGGTGGGGCGGATTGATATCCAGCGCGATCGCCTGGTGATTTGTTTCCAGCGCGGCCATCACGTGGCCGCCGAGGCGCCCGCTGCCGCCGGTCACGACCACTTTCTCGGGTTTCAAATAAACTCTCCCCTTGGGCTTTGCTGCGCCAGTGGATGGTAGCAATAGCACATTGCCGGGTTCGCCCAAATCCGGCAGCATGTATTCCATAAAAAACAATCACCGAGGAGGCGGCATCATGACGGCAGCAAGACCTATAGCGACGCCCGGCGCGAAGATGATGTATCTGATCAAACGCAGGGAAACAACCACCCGTGAAGAGCTGATCGCGCACTGGTTCGCCAATCACATGCCCGATGTCATCGCGCGCGCCGAACAGGCCGCCGCAGACGGCAAGCTGCACGCGGAGCATTATGTGGCGACGTTGTTCAACCCCAAACACGATAGGCGGCACAACTGGGATGGCATGGCGCAGCTGTGGTATGGCAAGGCGTTGCTGCGGCCCTATTCAGCCCACGGCGTGGAACCCACAGACACCTTTCAGGAAAAGGTGGAGCCCTATATGCCTTGGGCGACCCGCGAGTATATTGTCATGGATGGCGCCTTGCCCTTGAATCCACCGACCCTGAACCTGCCCTTTCCCTGCACCCGAAGCGGCTTTTTCAAGGTCACGTTTCTAGTCAGCATCAAGCAGGGCGGCGATCATGGCGAGCTGTATGATCATTGGCTCGATGTTCATGTGCCCAATGTGCGCCAGACGATGCAGGCCGTGGGCGGTTTCCGCTATGTGGTTAGCCACGGCATCGACCCGGAAAGGGACAGCTATGCCGGCATGGCGGAATTATACTTTCCCGACGCATCCGGCTGGGCCCGCTACCGCGAACAGATCAAACCGGACGGTATGCAGCATCGGATCAATACCTGGGAGGTGTTCTACAGCGGCACCGAAATGGTGGGGATCGCCTAAGGCCAGAATTTAGAGGATTAGCGGCGGTTTGTGGCGCAACCCCGACAGCGCATTGCCGGCAATCGCGGCCAGTAGTACGGCCCCACCCAGTAGTGTGAATACCCCCGCCGTTTCGCCTAGGAACAGCCAGACCCAGAATGGGCCCAGCACGACCTCGGTCATGGACAGAAGGGCTAATTCGGCGGCTGGCACGACACGCGAACCAATGGTGTAGATAACCATGCCCGCGCCAACCTGAAAGATGCCGAGGGATGCGGCGACCAGGATATCCCGTGCTGGCAGGACAAGCGAATATCCGGCGGATAGGCATACCGCCGCCGCGATGATGACGGCCAGGACGCCGGCCAGAAAAACCGACGGCATCATATCCTCGACCTTGCGCCAGCGCAGCGAAACGGTGAAGACGGCGAAGCCCAATGCCGAGACTAGGGCCGCAATATTTCCGGCCATGTGGCCCAGCGAGACTCCTTCCCAGACCATGATGGCAATGCCGATAATGGCGGCGGACATCGCCCACCAGGTCGCGGTGCGTACCCGCTCGCGCAATATGAACAACCCCAGTAGCGCGGCCATGAACGGTGCGGCGGCAAACAGAAACATCGCATTGGCTACGGTCGTTGCCTGGATCGCCAGGATCCCACCCGTAAAGGCAAAGACCAGCGCCATGCCGCCAATAAGCCCGGCCAGGCCAACCTTGCGGATGACCTGCAGCGGTTTGCCGCCCGAGCGCAGCGCGATGACCAGAAAAAGAAACGGCACCAGGAACAGTGAGCGGTAGAACAGGATCTGCCAGACATTGGCGGTCTCGATAAAGCGTATGCCCAGGCCCATTGACGACCAGCACACACCAGCGAACAGGACAAGAAATACGCCGTGGCGATAGCTCGGGTTAAACAACGGCATTCCCAGGAAACCTTCCAGCCAGCGATGATCCTAGCGCTACTATGTGCTATGACCCATATAGAGAGGCCCATCGCCAGGATTGGGCCGGTTGACGGGAGTAGAGCATGAACGGGATCGACTACATAACCCAAATTCTGAAACAAGAAGGCGTCGAATGGCTGTCCTGTTTCCCGTCCAATCCGCTGATTTCGGCGGCCGCAAGGGAAGGGATCCGTCCCATCGCTTTTCGCCACGAACGTGGCGCGGTGATGGCCGCCGACGGCTACAGCCGTATCAGTGACCGCCAGCGCTTCGGCGTGGTCGCGGTGCAGGCCCAGGCCGGCGCGGAAAACGTCATGGGCGGGCTGTCCCAGGCCTATGCGGACAACATTCCCATTCTGGTCATGCTGGGCGGCAATAACCTCAATCAGATCTCGGTGCGGCCGAATTTCTCGGCCGTGCAGAAATACCAGGGCTGGGCTAAACAGATCGAGGCGATTTATACTCCCGATCAGGTTGGCGATGTCATGCGCCGCGCCTTTCATGCCCTGCGCAACGGCACCCCGGGCCCGGTGGTGGTGGAACTGACCGGTGATGTCTGTGCCCAGGAGGTGCCCGAGGCCGCGCACACCTACAAATCGCCGAAACCGACCCGCCAGGCACCTGAAGCCGACGCCATCGTGGCGGCGGTGAAGGCTTTACTGGCGGCCAAGAAACCAATGATCTGGGCCGGTGCCGGGGTGTTGTTCTCGGGCGCCACCGAGGTTCTGCGTGAATTGGCGGAACTAACCGCTACGCCTGTGTTTACCACCATGCCTGGCAAATCCGCCATTGACGAGCGCCACCCCCTCGCCCTGGGCGCGGGAAGTGGCGCCACCACGCTAGCGGCGCACCGTTGGCTGAGCGACAGCGATGTGTTGCTGGCATTGGGCACCAGCCTGACCCGCACGCCTTATGGCCAGCGGGTCCCCGCAGGCAAAGTGCTGATCCACAACTCCATCAACCCTGATGATATTAACAAGGACGAGGCCGCCGACATCGGCCTCATTGGCGATGCCCAACTGACCATTCAGGCCCTGATCGAGATGGTCAAGGCCCAGATGGGGGAGGGCTGCGATAGAGCACAAGTCGAGGCCGAGGTTGCCGCCGTCAAGGCCGAATGGATGGCGGAATGGACAGACGCGCTGACTTCCGATGACGAACCACTGACCTACTACCGGGTCATTCACGAGATCAACCAGAACCTGGACCTGGAAAATTCCATCGTTACCCATGATGCCGGCGCGCCTCGCGATTCCATCGTGCCGTTCCACAATGCCACCACGCCGCACAGTTTCATTGGCTGGGGCAAGACCACCCATCTTGGTTTTGGCATTCCCCTGATGATCGGCGCGAAAATGGCCGCGCCGGACAAATTCTGCCTCAACCTGATGGGCGACGGCGCTTTTGGGATGTCCGGCACCGACATTGAAACCGCGGCCCGCTCGGGCGCCGCCATTACCACGGTGCTGCTGAACAACAGCGCTATGGCGACCTATTCCGGCCCGACCCAGGGCGCAATCGGACCTGAGGCGCGGGAAAAGTACGGCGTTTCCCACATGCAGGGCGACTACGCCAAGATTGCCGAAGGCATGGGGGCGGTTGGCATCAGGGTGCGCAAGGCCAGCGAAATGGCATCGGCGCTTAAGGAGGCCCAACGTCTGAACACCGCCGGCCAGACCGTGTTGATCGACGTGGACGCCAACGTGGAAGACCGCCGTTCCCGGTTTTAGGCCATGTGTCCGGCTTGTTTATAAGGTTTAATGAGCGCCGGCCCTGGTGGGTTTCGCGGGCAGGGTTCCAAATATTTTCACGTGCTCGTGGCGCATGGTGTGGGTATCAGCAACCGTTTGCCGACGCGTGCCGGGCGGCCAACCTGCCGAACAAGGTGCCTCGCAATACCGACGTGGAGCCTGTGTAAACGCGAAGATAGAGCCCCATGGTCTCCCGCCGGATAAAGGCCCTGAATGGGATCGCCGTCGGTGTCCAGGACCTGACCATGCCTGTTCGCCTTCAGACCGCCGAAGCCTTTAGCGCCAAGGCGATGCCGTCAACATAGGGTATCACGATATAGGTCAACAGCAGGTCATAGTCATCCTGACTCAGCGTTTCCAACGTGGCGGAGCCGTCGATCACGGCCTTGATCTCGTGGCCGTGTAGCTTCAGAACCCACGCCACTAGGTCACGGACGGAATCTTCGTCCTCTGCCAACAGGATTTTCGCCACTGCATTCTCTCAGTCGGTCGTGATTGTCCCAATAAAAGGCAATTCACGATAATAATGAGCGTAGTCAAGACCATACCCAACCACGAATGCATCGCCAATAGAGAACCCGACATAGTCGGCTTCAAGGTCTGCTTTGCGTTTCTCGGGCTTATCCAACAGGACGCACAAGCGTACCATCTCAGCTCCGCGCTCCTGTAATAAGGCACGGGCGAACGCCAGGGTGCGGCCCGATTCCAAAATATCGTCGATCAGCAAGATCCTCGCCCCACGGACATCATCCGTGATGTCCCGGGTAATGACCACCTCGCCGCTGCTCTCCGTGCCGGTTCCGTAGCTGGACAGAGTCATGAAGTCGATTCGCGGATGCACGCCATGGTGATGCAGGGCACGCAGCAGATCCGCGGTGAAAACAAAACTGCCCTTCAATACCGCCACAACCATGATATCCGGACCCATGGCATCGGCGATATCAGCCGCCAGGGCGCTGACGCGGTCGCCGATCTCGGTCGCCGAATACATCATTTCCACCGCGTCCAGTGGCCGTCCGTGCGGCCGCGCCAGTGCCTGTTTATTCGGTTGTTGCCTGTCTTTATCCAAGGACGCTGCCTCCGAATGGCTCACGGTTGCATCAGGAATGTGACGGCCAGGCTGCGGGCGCCGTCCGGGGGATCGTCCAGGCGGGTGGAGAATGTGGTGGTTTGGCCAGGTTCCAACTGGTTCTTGGCCGTGGTTACGGTCCAGCGGAACAAACGGCGGTCGTTTTCGTCACGTATAATCACGCGCAGCCGCGGCACGGACTTTGCCTTGTCCGAATTATTGATAATCTCACCCAGCACAACCAGGACCGGTTTACCCTTTTCCCGCTTGTGTTCCCATTTGACGTTCTGGATCGCCAAGCTGAATTTTTCAGGCACGGGACCCACGCCAAGCATATGGTAAAGCTGTTTGGCGGGAGGCCAGAGCGCAATGATTTTTTCCTGCAAGAAAACCCCGCCGCTGCCCACGCCGGCCAGAACCAGAAACAGAACAAGCCAGCCGACCAGGCCGCGTTTACCCTTGCCCTCCTGCGCCTGCAGGCTGCCTCTGGCATGGGTCTGGCGCGAATTCTTATGGGCGAATTCTTCTTCGGCCGCCGAATCTTGCTCCTCCGCGGCCACGGTGGCATCCGTGGTTTCGGCGTCATCGACGTCTTCGTCCGCCTCGTTGGCGCCGATATCTTCAACGCTTTCTTCATCGGCATTATCAGCCGAATCACCCTGCATCATCTCAGTCGGAGGATCAAAGGTGGGTGGGTCCTCTTCCTCCACCACCGGCATTTGATGCCAGCTGTCGCCGCACTTGGAACAACGCACCTTGCGGCCCGTCTGGCCAAAGGCGTTGTCGGGGACATTGAAGCGCGTTTGGCACGCTGGGCAGGAAAGGATCATGCAATCTACCGATGAACGAAGTAAAATTGATATAGGAACTCAAAACCGGCGAAGCAAATTTATACAGCGCACTGGGCAAAAGTTAGCCGTGATCGCCGGGCGGCGCAATACATCGGCTGCCAAGTCTGCTGTTTCTTTTTCGCTGGTGCCCTTTGGGCCGTAATGGAAATGACTTGCGACGCTGGACCCTGGCCCGGGCACGTGGCATCTTGGCGCAGGCCTGTGATGAGGGGCCATGGTTTCCAAAACACGCTTCGGATGGTGCGTATCGGATGGTTCGCTTCGAAAATGTTGGTGTCCGCTACGGCGTTGGGCCGGAGGTGCTGCGTGATATCAACCTGCATATAGCGCCCGGCAGCTTCCATTTTCTGACCGGCGCCTCGGGGGCCGGGAAATCCTCGCTGCTGAAATTGATGTGTCTGGCTCTATTTCCCTCACGGGGCAGGATGGAAGTTTTTGGCCAGGATGTAGCCACCACCCACCGCCGCGACCTGCCCGCCCTGCGCCGGCGCATTGGCGTTGTGTTCCAGGATTTCCGTTTGTTGCAGAACCTGAGTGTTTTCGACAATGTCGCCCTGCCCCTGCGCCTGGCCGGCGAGGACGAGAAGCGTACCCGCAACAATGTATCCGAGTTGCTTAATTGGGTCGGGCTTGGCACCCGTCTGGATGACAGCCCCGATACCTTGTCGGGCGGCGAGCAGCAGCGGGTGGCCATCGCCCGTGCCGTGATCTCGAAACCCAATTTGCTGCTGGCGGATGAACCCACGGGCAATGTTGATGACCGCATTGCCTATCGCTTGGTGCGATTGTTCGAGGAGCTGCATCGCTCCGGCACCGCCGTCGTCGTCGCCACCCATAACGACGCCCTGGTTCGGCGGTTTTCTCATCCGGTGCTGACCTTAACCGATGGTATTCTGTATCCCTCCATCGCTCCGGTCGATAATGGCGGTTGCTTGGGCGTTGATATCGGCGCTACCAACCGCCCTGGTCAGATTAAGGCCGAGGCTGCCGGCGGCCCCGTTGTGCGGCGCAAGTTGGGTTAAGCCGGGATGGCGATGCCTGATTTGATACCCGATTCGGAAGGTGCGGGGCGCTTTTTGCCCTGGGTCGTGGCCGTCATGGTGTTCTTCGCAGCCCTCGCCGGCGCCGCCGCACTCGCCCTGCATCAGGCAACTGGTAGCTGGCACAACGATTTGGCCAACACGGTGACGGTGGAAATTCCGCCGCAAAACCCAAACGCGGATGACAAAGCTCGCCACGGGGCGCGGTCGGGGCCGGATCAGACACGCCCCGCAGCCGTGATGGATGCCGTGGTGGACGCCCTGCGCGCGACCGCCGGGGTCACTGAAGTGCGCCCCTTGGCGGCGGCGGAGATCGCCAAATTGCTGCAGCCCTGGTTGGGCAATAGCGGTCCCGGGGGTCTGCTTGGCAGTTTGCTTGGAAATTTGCCCCTGCCGCAATTGATCGATGTTCGGTTGTCGGAGGCCGGACCGGCTGGCCTGGCGCTGCTGGCAAAACGGCTGGCTAAGATTGACCCTGGCATCCGCATTGATGATCATCAGATCTGGCTGGGCAAGCTGATCCGGTTGAGCCAGTCATTACAATGGATGATGGCGGCCTGTCTGGCTATGATCTGCTTTGCCACCTGTTCGGTGGTGATCTTTGGTACCCGGGCCGCCTTCGCGGCGCATCTGGAAGTGGTCAAATTGCTCCATGTCATGGGTGCGCGGGACAGCTATATCGCGCGGTTGTTCCAATGGCGCGCCCTGAACATGGGCCTAAAGGGCGGCCTGATCGGACTGGCGGTTACCGTCGCTGCCTTGTTCGCCCTGTCCCGCTTGGCTGCTGATCTTGAGGGGCCGTTGTTTGGCGATCTGGCGCTCTCGCCGCTTGCCCTGTTGGCCCTGGCCACATTGCCCCTGCTGGCGGCGGGCCTGACGGCGCTGACGGCGCGGCGCACCGTGCTGTATGAATTGTCGCGGCTGCCATGAAGTGGTTGCCGCGGAGCGTGCTGTTGTGCTTGAGCGCCATGGCGCTGCTGTGGCTTGGCGGGTTCCTGCTGTTCGCGGCGGAGCTGCCCCGGCAAGCCTCCACCACGGCTCAGCCTGGCGTTAATGATGCCATCGTGGTGCTGACCGGTGGACGCGGGCGGCTGCGGCTAGGCCTGCAACTGCTGGCCGCCGGCAAGGGGGCAAAACTGTTGTTTTCGGGCGTTCAGACCGGCATATCGGCGGCGGAACTACAGGCCAATCAGAGCGGCGCCGAGCCCCTGTTTAGCTGTTGCGTTGATCTGGGTTATCAGGCGCGTGATACCCGGGGTAATGCGATCGAGACGGCGTTGTGGATGGAGCGGAACGGTTATCAAAGCCTGCATCTTGTCACCGCCTCCTATCATATGCCGCGCAGTCTGTTGCTGTTCCAACAGGCCATGCCGAAGATCACCTTGCATGCCAATTCCGTGTTTCCGAAGCATGTAAAACTGGCGGATTGGTGGCTGTTTCCCGGCACCATGAAACTGTTGGCCATGGAATACAGCAAATATCTGATCTCTCTGCTCAGGGTCCGCTTGACCGGTTCGGCGGGATAGGAAAAAATAATGCGGGCGGTTCGATCCAATCTATTCAACATAATGTTCTATGCCTGGACCACGGCGATGGTGCTGGTCTTCGCGCCCGGTCTGCTGCTGCCTTATCAAGTGACGGTTTGGGGCCAACGGCGCTGGGCCAGGGGCGTTAATCTCCTGCTGCGCTGGAGCGTTGGTATCAAGGTGGAGATCCGCGGTTTGCAAAACCGTCCCCAAGGCGGCGCCATTATAGCCTCCAAGCACCAGTCCGCCTGGGATACTCTGATCTGGCATGTCATCCTGGATGACCCGGCCATGGTCATGAAGAAGGAGCTGCTGTCCATTCCCATCTATGGCTGGATGTGCCGCAAGACCCGGATGATCGCCGTTGACCGCAAGGCGGGCGCGAAAGCCCTGCGAGTGATGTTGACGGATGCGAAAGAAGCGGTCGAGCTGGGCCGGGCCATCGTAATTTTCCCCCAGGGCACGCGCACGGCGCCCGGTGTCTCCACCGCCGATATGCCCTATCAGCCCGGCGTCTCGGCGCTTTATCGGGGATTGGATGTACCCGTGGTGCCGGTGGCGCTGAATTCCGGACTATTCTGGCCCCGGCGGCAACTGCTGCGCCAGTCCGGCACCATCGTGCTGGAGTTTCTCGAACCAATCCTGCCGGGCCTGCCACGCAAGGAATTCGATGATCTATTGCAGGAGCGCGTGGAATCAGCCAATTTGGCTCTTGAAGCCGAGGCCAAAACAACGGAAATATAACTCCCGTTACGAGGCAAAATCGCATATAGTACATAACAGGAACATTCTTCGCTGATCAAGGCCCTGACCAAGAGGTTCGAATGCCAACCGTCGCACCAATATCCCAGCAAATCTGGGACATGAAATACCGTCTCAAAGGCGGCGGCGGACAGTGGGTGGACGATACCATCGAGGATAGCTGGGCCAGGGTCGCGGGCGCCCTGGCGGCAGCGGAAACGCAGCCCGAGCACTGGAATGTCCCATTTTTTGAAGCCTTGGAGGATTTCAAGTTTCTGCCCGCCGGGCGCATCCTGGCGGGTGCCGGTGCCGGGCGCAATGTTACCTTGTTCAATTGTTTCGTTATGGGAACGATCCCGGATGATATGTCCGGAATCTTTGAAAATCTGCGCGAAGCAGCCCTGACCATGCAACAGGGCGGCGGCATTGGCTATGATTTCTCTACCCTGCGGCCCAGAGGCGCGCCGGTCCGGGGCGTTGGCGCGGACGCCTCCGGGCCGTTGACGTTCATGGATGTCTGGGACGCCATGTGCCGCACTATTATGTCAGCGGGCCATCGCCGGGGCGCCATGATGGCGACCCTGCGCTGCGATCATCCCGATATTGAGGCCTTTATCGAGGCCAAGCAAGATCCCGGCCGTCTGCGTATGTTCAATCTATCGGTTCTGGTTACCGACGATTTCCTGGAGGCGGTGAAGGATGATACGCCGTGGGAACTGCGCTTCGCGGGCCGCACCTACCGCAGTGTGCGGGCGAGGGAATTGTGGGACTGCATCATGCGGGCTACCTATGCCTATGCCGAACCCGGTGTGATCTTCATCGACCGCATCAACAAGCGCAATAATTTAGCGTATTGTGAGCAAATTAATTCAACTAACCCATGCGGCGAACAACCACTACCTCCCTATGGGGCCTGTTTGCTGGGCTCAGTCAATCTGGCCCGGCTGGTGCGGGATCCGTTTGGTTCGGATGCAGCACTTGATATGGACGCTCTGCGCCGTCTGGTCCGAACCTCGGTCCGCATGCTGGACAATGCCGTCGACATCTCCAACTTCCCCTTGCCAGAGCAGGCTAACGAGGCACGGGCCAAGCGGCGCATTGGTCTTGGCGTTACTGGGCTGGCGGATGCCTTGATCTTTTGCAAGCTGCGTTACGGCTCGGCTCAGGCGGTGACGCTGACCGAAACCTGGCTGGCGGAGGTGCGCCGGTCGGCCTATTTAGCCAGTGTGGAACTGGCTAGTGAAAAAGGCGCCTTCCCCCTGTTCGAGGCGGAGGCATATCTGGCCGGCGATAGCGTCCTGGAACTGGATGAAGAGGTGCGCGCGGCCATCGCCGAACATGGTATCCGCAACGCGCTTTTGACCTCCATCGCGCCGACTGGAACCATTTCGATCTTCGCCGACAATATCTCCTCCGGTCTGGAACCGGTGTTCGCCTTTACCTACCGCCGCCACGTCACCATGCCCGATGGCGGCCGGCGGGAGGAAACGGTCTCCGACTATGCCTATCGTCAATTCCGGGCCCAATTCGGCGAGACGGCGCAACTGCCCGATTATTTTGTCACCGCCACCGCCCTGGCACCGTCCGACCACGTGGCCATGCAGGCAGCGGTGCAGAAATACGTTGATGCCTCGATCTCGAAGACCATCAATTTGCCCGAGGATATTTCGTTCGAGGCCTTCAAGAACGTTTACATGCAGGCCTATGACCAGGGCTGCAAGGGCTGTACCACGTACCGTCCCAACGAAATCACCGGCGCGGTGCTGGAGAGCGATGAAGCGGCCAAACCCAGTTTGCCGGCGGAACCGGAATTGCCCCTGGTCCAGCCCGAGGCCAAGCCGCGCGACGAACTGGATGCGGGCGGCGTGGTCTATATGACCCAGCCCCTGGACCGTCCTGGCGCGCTGCCCGGCCAGACTTACAAGATCAAGTGGCCGGAAAGCGATCACAGCATCTATATCACCATCAATGACGTGATTCAAGACGGCCGCCGCCGCCCGTTCGAGGTTTTCATCAACTCCAAGAACGTTGACCATTTTGCCTGGACCGTGGCCCTGACTCGGATGATCTCCGCCGTCTTCCGCCGGGGCGGAGATGTCTCCTTCGTGGTCGAAGAGCTAAAGGCGGTGTTCGATCCGCGCGGTGGATACTGGGTCGAGGGTCGCTATATTCCCTCCTTGCTGGCCGCTATTGGTGAAATCATTGAGCGCCATATGGTCGCCATTGGCTTCATGGCCAATCCCAATGCGGACCCTGAGACGGACGAGGCCATAATCGCGCTGCCGGCGGGAGGCGGCACCCAGGCCGATGATGCAACTGGCGATACCTCCCGTCTGCGTGGTTGTCCTAAATGCGGCACACCGGGCCTGATCCGACAGGAAGGCTGCGAAACCTGCGTCTTCTGCGGCTATTCCAAGTGCGGCTAGCGCGGCCGCGAACAATTGATGATCTTGCCCGCCGGTGATATCGAAGGCATGAAAAAGTAATTGGCTGAAACCTGCATCTGGCGGTTCGGAGCCTAATTGAAAACCCTGGGAGTAAGAAGCATGAGTGCAAGTTTTGATTTTTCCGGCAAGACTGTTCTGGTCACGGGCGGCTCCAGCGGTATCGGCCTGTCTATCGCTCAGGGTTTTCGCGACGCGGGCGCCCAGGTGACCATCACCGGCACCAGGGACGGGATCGGCGATTATCCCGATGATCTCTCTAGCTTCACCTATCATCAGGTCAACATGCTGGATGTTCCGGCGGTCGAGGCCCTGGCGGATGGCGTCGAACAACTGGATGTGCTGGTCAACAACGCCGGCACCACGTTTCGTGGCCAGGCTGCCCTGGAGCCGGAGAATTTCGAGGCGACCATCGAAATCAACCTGAATTCGGTCTACCGCCTCTCGCACCATTTGCAACCGCTACTCAAGGCCTCGGGCGGCTCGATCATCAACATCGCCTCGATGACCTCGTATTTCGGCTCGCCTCGGGGGCCGGGCTATGGCGCCTCGAAATCGGCAATCCTGCAAATGACCATGAGCCTGGGCGCGCTCTGGGCCAAGGACGGTGTTCGCGTCAATGCCATCGCGCCGGGCTGGATTTCCACCAAGCTGACGGCGCCGATCCAGGATATGTCGGAAATTGCCGATCCGATCCTGCAACGCACGCCGATGGGCCGCTGGGGCGAACCCGGCGAGATGATCGGCACCGCGCTGTTCCTGGCCTCCGCCAACGCCGCCGGTTTCATCACCGGGGTCACCATCCCCGTCGATGGTGGTTACTGCACCCTGTAGAAGGAGTTCAAGCATGCTCGTCAGCGCAAAACCCGAAGATGTCGGCCTGTCCAGCGAGCGGCTGGACCGCATCCGCCCGTGGATCGACGGCTACATTGATGCCGGCAAGCTGCCCGGTGCCCTGGTGCTGGTGGCCCGCCATGGCCGGGTGGCCTATTGCCTGACGAGGGGTCTACGCGACCGCGAAACTGGCTTGGCGGTGGAGGAAGATACGATTTTTCGCTTCTACTCCATGACCAAGCCCATAACCTCTGTCGGCATCATGATGCTGTACGAACAAGGGCTGTTTCAGCTCGATGACCCCATAGCGCGTTATCTGCCGGAATTCGCCGAGATGCAGGTCTATGTCTCGGGTCAGGGTGCGGACACGGTGCTGGAGCCAGCGCGGCAACAAATTACCTTTCGCCATCTGCTGACCCATACCGCCGGTCTGACCTATGGCAACAGGGGGCAAACGCCGGTCGAGGCGGCCTACCGCGCCAACGGCGTCAATTTCGCCGACCGTCAGAGCAACCTGGCGGAAACCGCCAGCAAACTGGCCGATCAACCGCTTCTCTGTCATCCGGGCGAGGAATGGAATTATTCCGTCAGTACGGATCTTCTGGGCCGCCTGACGGAGGTGATTTCCGGCCAGCCGCTGGATGAATTTTTCCAGCAGCATATTCTGAGGCCTCTGGGCATGGTGGATACCTCTTTCGCCATCGCACTCGAAAAAGAAGACCGCTTTGCCGCCAATTACGAGCACACGGCAGACGACGGGTTGGCGCTGGCCGATGCGCCCAACGACAGCGTCTACCGTAAAGTCACGCTGTTTTCGGGCGGCGGCGGTCTTACGTCGACGGCGGGCGACTATCACCGTTTTACCCAGATGCTAAGAGGCAAGGGTGCGCTCGACGGCGTGCGCCTGTTGGGCCGCAAGACCGTGGAGTACATGTCCGAGAATCATCTGCCCAACAATGGCGATCTGACCTCCATGGGTCAGCCGGTGCATTCGGAAACATCCTATGACGGCATCGGTTTCGGCCTGGGTTTCTCCGTCATGCTGGACCCGGCCAAGGCACAGGTTATTGGGTCGCCCGGCGAACACGCCTGGGGTGGGGCGGCGAGTACCGCCTTCTGGATCGACCCGATGGAAGACATGAGCGTGATCTTTCTGACCCAGTTGATGCCCTCGTCCACCTATCCCCTGCGCCGTGAATTGCGCGTTCTGACCTATCAGGCCTTGATCGAATAGGATTTTCTTACCAACCTGGAGGATGCATGCGGTGCCAATCCGTGGCGCTTTCAAAGGCGGCGCCGGCCTGCACCAGCATTGGCTCGGCCAAGGGATGGCCAACGAATTGCAGCGATAGGGGCAGGCCTAGTTCGGACAAACCACAGGGCAGTGAAATGGTCGGTAGGCCGGCATAGTCCATGGGCACGGTAAAGCGAGTTTGCCAGGGGTCGCGCTCGGGAATGGGACCGTACGAGATCTCGGGCGTGACCGGAAAGGCCTCTTGCGCCGTGGAAGGGCAAGCCAGCAGATCAATATCCTGCATCGTCCGGCGCATAGCACCTTCGCAGGCGGCGCGCAGATTGTTGGCCTGGGCATAATCAGCGGCGGAAAATGAGTTGCCCCGTGCCAGCCATTCCCTGAACCAGGGTCCATATTCGGCGGCCCGGTCGGGATAGGTCGCGCGGTGTGCGTCGGCCGCCTCCGCCGTGCATATGACGGGCCATCCCGCCAAGAATTCTCTTAGTTTTTCCGGCATCGTGACTTCAATGATCTCGGCCCCAAGCTTGGCCATGACCTCCACCGAGGCCGCGATTGCGGCGGCAAAATCCGGCGCTATGTCCTTGCTGGCATAGCGTTCGTCCCAGCCGATGCGCAGACCCTTCGCGCCCACCTCAAGTCCGGCCAGCATATCGGGCACCGGGGCAACCAGGGTGGTGGGATCCTCAGGGTCCAGCCCGGAAATAGCCTGCATGACGATGCCGGCATCCGCGCTGCTGCGCGTCAGAGGGCCCACGTGATCAAGCGATTGCGCCAGATCCAGCACCCCATGGCGGCTGACCCGGCCCCAGGTCGGCTTCAAACCCACTGTGCCACAGGCGGCAGCGGGATGGCGGATCGAACCGCCGGTGTCACTGCCCAGGGTGGCAAAGGCCAGGCCGGCCGCCGTCGCCGCACCCGAACCAGAGGACGATGCGCCGGACCAATGGCTCTCTTTCCACGGATTTTCCGGCACATCAAAGGCCGGGTTATAGCCGGCCATGGCGCCCTCGGTCAGGTTAAGCTTGCCCAGCAGCACCGCGCCCGCCTCGCGAAACCGCCGCACCACCGTGGCATCGAAATCAGGCACATGATCCGCCAGCACGGCACAGCCGCCCATGGTGCGGACACCCTTGGTATAACAAAGGTCTTTCACGGCGATGGGAATGCCATGGAGTGGACCCCGATGACGTCCGGCGGCAATTTCCGCCTCCGCCGTCCGGGCCTCGGCCAAGGCGCTCTCGGCCGTCACCGTGGCATAGGATTTCAGCTTTCCGTCCAGCGCCTCAATGCGCGCCAATAATGTTTCGGTCAATGTTACTGGTGAAAGATCACCTGATTTGATTTGGCTGGAAAGGCCCAGGATGGTTTGGTAGTGCAGATCATCAGTCATCATCAAACTCCAACTAGTGCCACGGCCATGGTTGCGGCCTGGGCTATTTTTCGACCAGCACCCAAACCCTGCGCTAAGGCTACGCCGGAGGCGTCTCGATCAGCATGCCACGGCATTCAATATAGAACTGCGTAACATTGTCATCAGGGGCGGCAACTGCGCAAGCCTCGAAAACCTTGCAGGCGGCGGCAAAATCACCTTCGCGGTAAAGCGCTAAGGATCGATTCTATTCCCGCGATCACCTGACCACCCGCCAAATCCAAGCCGGTGGAGGGGGCGAAGACCATATTGATGCTTGGGTTCTTGGCCCTTATTTCAGCTGCGACCCGCGCGCCCATTTTAGTGGAATTGCCGCCATTTAGGCCGTTGAAGGCGTGATCGACACATTCCAGGATCGCGGTTTTTGAATTGACAGCACTGGAGCTGCTGGAATGGAATTCGAGCATGACTATATCCCCCAACCAATCGGTTTGACCTTGAAATTCACCAAACGCCTAACGCTGGGAATGACTGAAATTGGTTGCCCAACCCGATGGTAAGCGGCGAAGGCCACATTATGCAAACTTTATGCGCGCGCCTTAGTCTCCGAACGTGGCCATTGCCAGTTTAGCCTTGCAATAATGGTCCGCCAAAAGCTGGTTCGCCAAAGGGCGTGGGCGGCAATTGCCAGGTGCCGGTCGCCGGCGGACGGACTTCCGGGTCCACATGCACATCAAGCAGCGCCGGCTTTCCGAAGGCGATGGCGGCTTCCAGCGCGCCCTTGAAATCATCGGGCTCGGTGACCGTGACGCCATGGACGCCGCAGGACCGCGCCATTGCGGCGAAATCGGGATTGTAGGGCTGCTGGTTGTCGCCGCGATAGAAACCGGTGCCATGCTCCCGGCCCCCGAACATGCCGTACTGAATATCGCGGATCGCGCCCCAGGCAAAATTGTTCCAGACCACCCAGATGCAGGGAATATCGAATTCCACCGCCGTGCACAAAACGTGGGGCGTCATGGTGAAGCCGCCGTCGCCACAGATGGAGACGCAGGGCCTGTCCGGTGCCGCCAGCTTCGCCCCCAGGATGCCCGAAACGCCGAAACCCATGCCGGAAAAGCCCCAGGCGTTTAACATTGTTTGCGGCATGGGCGCGTCCCAGAACTGCATGAACCAGTTGTGATGGACACCTGAATCCAACGAGATGATGCCGTCATCGGGCAGTACCGCGCGAATGTCGGCAACGATCTGTTCCGGGCGCAGGGGCGAGGTGCGCAGCTCGAAATTTGGGGCGGTGAAACGTTGCCATTCATCGCGCCAACCTTCGATTTCGGCCAGCCAGGCCTTGCGCACCGGTATCTCGGTCTCCGCCGCCGCGCCAAGCATCTGGCGCAGAAAACTGCCGGCATCAGAGGTGATGCCCAGGTCAGGCAGATAGTTGCGACCGATTTCATTGACGTCGATATCCACATGGATCAACTTGGTACTTGGGAAATTCCAGGAATAGCCGGGTATCCACGAAGATGAGGAACGGTCATCAAAGCGGGCGCCGACGGCGATTACCAGATCGGCGTGGCGCCCGGCCTGGTTGGCCGGAAAAGTGCCGTTGCGGCCAATAAAGCCCAATGACAGCGAATGGGACATGGGGATACAGCCCATGCCGTTGGGCGAAGATATCACCGGGATATTGAGACGCTCGGCCAACTCCACCAGTTCTGGCGCGGCTTCGGCCAGGGAAACACCATGGCCGATGAACAGCGCTGGGCGCTCGGCGTCGCCCAGCATGGCCAGGGCCTGATCGATATCCGCCGGATCGGTGCCGGGTCGCTTTCGGGTCTTGAAACGCGCGGTGGCTTCCAGTTGTACGTCCGCCTCCTCCTGAAAGACATTGAAGGGCACATCCACCTGCACCGGACCAGGTCGCCCGGAAACGGAAAGCTCGAGCGCCTGGCGCAGGCTCAAGGGCAGCATGTCGACACGGGTCGGCTGAAAGCTGCGCTTGACCACCGGCTTTAAGACGGACGGAAAGTCGGCGGCGAAATGGCGGTTGATTTCTTGGAACGGCCCTCGGTTGAACTGCTGGGTGGGGATATTTGCCGTCAGCGCCAGGATGGCGGAGCTGTCGGCTAGGGCATTGGCGATAGGCATGACGATATTGGCCGAACCGGGTCCACACGAGGTCAAGGTCGCAACCGGTTCATGCTTGATCCTGAAATAGGCATCCGCCATATGCGCGGCCACCTGTTCGTGGCGGGGCGAAATCAGCTTGACTTCATCGCGTACATCATAGAGGGCATCCAGCAATCCCACGGTGCCATGGCCGCAGATGCCGAACACATAGGGGATTTTCTCCTGCACCAAAAACTGTGCTATCAGCTCTCCACCCTTCATAATCCTTACTCCGTCTCAAATAATGCCGGTTCCTTGTTCCATTCAGGAAATCGAACCTTTCAAAGCAAGAGTGTACAGCAATGAGCGTAAAGCAGTCTTCGGGAATTCTGGCGATCTGGCACGACATGGTGCTCGAACAGGAACAGGCGCTGAACGATTGGTATAATAAGGAACACCACGCCGAGCGGGTCGCCTTAGAGGGTTTTTTCAGCGCCCGCCGCCATATCGCTCTTGAAGCCACGCCGAAGTTTTTTGTTTTCTACGAAACCACCGACCCCTCGGTGCTGGAGACGCCGGCTTATCTCGACTGCGTCAACAACCCTTCATCCTGGACCCAGCGTTGCATGCCCCACTACCGCAACACCAACCGCCTGGTCTGCAGCCGCACGGCCTATCTGGGGCTGGGTCACGGCGCCGCCGTCATGACATTGCGCTTTGCCGCCGGCGATGCTGGCGGTGGCGCCGCCTTGAAACGCGCCCAGGCTGCCCTTGCGGAACCAGGCATGGTCAGCGCCCAGATCTGGCAGCTGGATCCAAGACGCACCCATCTGCCCAGCCAGGAAAAAGAAATCAGGGCCGAGTCCGAGGATACGATGGATGGAGCGGCGGACAGGACCATAATGCTGACCGCCAATTTGCCCGATCAGGTCAAGGCGGCAAGCGGAAAACATTTTGATGGGGCAGAATTGCAGCGCGACGGCATCGCCGTCGGCGCGCCCGAGACCGGTCTATATCAACTCATTTTCACCCTGGGGGGCTGAACAATGGAAACGCGAGAGATTTTGCAGGATATCTGCGGTCTGATAGGCCTACCGCTGGATGGTCTGGACGATTTGACGTTGACGGGCCAGGGGCCAATTCTGCCGTCGTCATTCAAGGTTGGTGCGGCGGCCCAGGCGGCGATTTCCGCCTCCGCCCTGGCGGCATCACGAGTCTGGCATCAGCGCGGCGGCAAACGCCAAGCCATCGCCGTGGACATGCGTCATGCCTTGATCGAATTTCGCAGCGAGCAGTTTTTGCAGATCAACGGTGGGCCGTCTCCGGCGTTGTGGGACAAGATTGCTGGTACTTATCAAACCGGCGATAGCTGCTGGGTCCGTCTGCATACGAATTTTCCCCATCACCGGGATGGGGTGTTGGAATTATTGGACTGCGCCTATGACCGCGAGGCCGTTGCCGCTGCCCTTGGCCAATGGCGGGGTCAGGATTTCGAGGACGCAGCCGCCGGGAAAGGCCTGGTCGCCACAATGATGCGCTCACCCGAGGAATGGCAGGCGCACCCCCAGGCCCAGGCGTTGGATCAGCAGCCGCTGATTTCCGTCGAGCGGATTGGCGATGCACCGGCGCGGCCGCTTTCCCCCGGCGTGCGTCCCTTGGACGGCGTCCGGGTGCTGGACCTGACCCGGATCATCGCCGGCCCGGTTTGCGGGCGGACCTTGGCGGCGCACGGCGCCGATGTTATGCGGGTAACGGCGCCGCATCTGCCATCGGTTGCCGCTCTGGTCACCGATGCCGGGCGCGGCAAGCTGTCGACCCATATTGATCTGCGGCAAGAAGCAGGCCGAGAGAACTTGCGCCGGTTGATCGCCGAGGCAGATATCCTGGTGCAAGGCTATCGTCCCGGTGGCCTTGAACGCTGGGGCTTTGGGCCCGAGAATGTCGCCAAGATGCGTCCTGGCATCATCCACGTCTCGCTGTCCGCCTATGGCCATGTGGGGCCCTGGTCCTCACGCAGGGGCTTTGATTCCCTGGTGCAGACTGCTAGCGGCATTAACTTCGCCGAGGCCGAGGCCGCCGGCGTGGACGGTCCCAAGGCCTTGCCGTGCCAGGCATTGGATCACGCCTCGGGCTATTTCATGGCCGCCTCCGCCATGGCCACGTTGGCCCGGCGGGCGAACGAGGGCGGCAGCTGGCATATCCGCGTCGCCCTGGCCAGAACGGGCCGCTGGTTGCAGGGCCTGGGGCGAGTTGGCAATGGTTTCGATTTTGCTGCGCCAGACGAAAGCGATATGGATGACTTTCTGGAAGAAAGCCAATCGAGCTATGGTATGATAATGGCGGTTCGGCATGCAGCACAATTGTCGGAGACCCCGGCCCATTGGACCCGGCCGTCCATGCCCCTGGGCAGCCATCCGCCAGTCTGGCCTGACTAATATTAAGTCCTAGCCAAAACGCTCCGAGATGACCGCGAACAATGTGCGCATGGCTAGGCCCTCTCCGCCTGCTGGACGGCCCGGGCGGTCCTTGTCGTTCCAGCCATAGGTGTCCATGTGCAGCCAACGGCTAGGGTCGGAGACGAAGTTCTGCATGAACAGCGCCGCCGTTATGGCGCCGCCAAAGGCGCCTTCCGAGACATTGTTGAAATCGGCGACCTTGCTTTTCAGGCGCTCGGTATATGGCGCGTATAGAGGCATACGCCAGACGGGGTCATCCAGCGTCTCGCCTCTCTCTTGCAACTCTGCCGCCAGCTCATCGCTGCCGGTAAAAACCGCCGGCAGATCCGGACCCAGCGCAACCCGCGCCGCGCCGGTCAAGGTAGCGATATCAATAATCAACTCGGGGTCATCCGCTGCAGCCTCGGCCAAGGCGTCGCAGAGCACGATGCGGCCTTCGGCATCGGTGTTACCGACCTCCACCGTCAGACCCTTGCGGGTGGCCAGCACATCGCCGGGGCGATAGGCGTTGCCAGCCACGGCATTTTCCACCGCCGGGATCAGCACTCGCAGCGAGAGTGGCAATTCCGCCGTCATGATCATGGCCGCCAGGCCCAGCACGGTGGCCGCGCCACCCATGTCCTTTTTCATCTTCAGCATGCCGGCAGGGGGTTTTAGATCCAGGCCGCCGGTATCGAAACAAACGCCCTTGCCCACCAGGGTCAAGCGCGGTGCGTCGGCCGGTCCCCAGCGCAGATCGATCAGCCTCGGCGCCCGGACCGAGGCACGGCCCACGGCATGGATCGCCGGGTAATTGGCGCCCAGCAGATCATCGCCCACGATGATCATGCCGATGCCGCCGAATTCTTCCACCAAAGCCATGGCGGCGGCGGCCAGCTCCTCCGGCCCCATGTCCGAGGCTGGCGTGTTGATCAGGTCGCGGGCCAGAAACGAGCCTTTGATTGCGCCCTTTAAGGCCTTGCCGTCGGCGTTTTCAGGCAAGCATAGCTGGGCGCTCTCCTTGCCGGCTTCATCATCCTTGCCTAGGTAACGGGTGAAGCGGTAGGCCGCCTGGGCCCAGGCCAGGGCGGCCTGATCGGCCTGGGCTGGCGTCAAATCGCCCTCTATCCGGTAATTTCCCGCTGGCAGTGCTGTGGCCAAGGTGCCAAAGGCCCAATAGCCGCTGGCGCCTTCCACGTTATCGCCCAAACCCAGCATAACGCCGGCCAGCCCACCGTCTTCCCCCGGCAGCAAAAGGAACTTGCCGGCATCCGCCAAAAATCCGTTGCTATTGCACCAGGCCTTGGTGGCTTCCGACTGAGTTTCTTGCCATGCCACCAGCCCGGTGCTAGCGATGGGCCGGATGGGAATTGCGGTGGGATCAGGGTCGGCTGCAATATTAGCGTTCACGGTGAGCTCCATTACATATTCAGGTGGCCTGGATTGAGGTGGTGCGGCAAGGCTGTGGCACGGCGTGGTGTTAGGGCAAGGCGCCGACTTCTTTATAGTAACGCCTGGCGCCTTCGTGCAGCGGGATACCGAGGGCGTCCAGGGCGCTGCTCAACCGGATCAGGCGGCCATCGGGGTGGCCATTGTCAAGTATCCGCCGGGTTGAGGGATGCCACAGGGCACGGGTAATTTTATACACCAGTTTTGCATCCAGGCGGTCCGATACCAGCCATTGGGCGCCGACGCTCAGGGTTTGGGTCTCGGCCACGTTGCGGTAGACGCCGGCCGGCAGTCTCGCCGGGGCGAAGAATGGATAGTCCCGGCGCAGGCGCGACGCGGCTGCGCCGTGGATTGGCAGGAGGGTAATATTGCTCTGTTCCGCCAAATCAGCCATGGCCGGCACCGGTGCGCCGCCGATAATGAATAAGGCATCCAGCTTGCCCAGACGCAGACGGTCGGTGGCCTCGCCAAGATCATAATTCAGCGCCTTGTAGCTGCCCGCTGCTAAACCATGCGCCGCCATGATGGCGTGGGCATCCACCGCCGTGCCCGAGCCTTCTACCCCCAGCGAAACACGTCTGTCGCGCAGATCCTCGACCGCGAAGATACCGCTATGTTTGCGCACTGCCAGCTGCACCAGTTCAGGATAGAGCGTGGCGACGACCCGCAGGCCATCGAATTGCGCCGCACCCTTGAATGGTCCCAGGCCGAAATAGGCCATATAGGCGACGTCGGCCTGGCTAAGCCCGGATTCCGCCTTTCCGCCGGCGATCAGGCCTACGTTCTGGACCGAGCCCTTGCTGGCCCGGACCACGGCGATCAGCCCCGGTACGCCGCAAGAGCCACCGTCGGCGCAATCGCGGGAGCCCGGCGGATTGGAAATGGCCGAGGCGATGAGGGAGCCGATGGGAAAATAGGTGCTGTCCGCGGCGCCGGTGGCAATACGGAAATACGCGGAGTCCCCGGCCTTGGCGGCGGATATGCCAAGCAGCAGGATACAGCCGCAGATCAGCACGCCCAGCATGCCGCGCCACCCAGCCCACCGCGCCCGCAGCAGCCCCCGTACGGCCCATGTTTGCCGTGCAATTATCGGGGCCCCGCCGAAATCTGGCCAACCGACCCGAATACCAACCGTGCTGTTCCACATGGCGCATCTTATACGACCGTTTTTCGGCCACCGCTAGTGTCCTGAACCAGTGAATGTTTGACAGCTTCATAGCCAACACGCATTGTCGGGCAAGCATGGAAATCGATTTTGAGAACGTCCGCCATTTGATGATCAGCACCATCCCGCATATGTCGGCGGTGGGTCTGGATTTAATTTCTATGGATGACAGTGGCGTCGTCGCCAAGATACCCCATCGTCCGGAATTCGTCGGCGACCCGGATACCGGCGTGGTGCATGGCGGTATCGTGACCGTATTGCTAGACAGCCTGAGCGGTATGTGTGTCGTGCCAAAGCTGCCCGATGGGACAATGGTGGCGACCCTAGACCTGCGCATCGATTATCTCAAACCGGCAGTCTCGGGACAGGACCTTCACGCTTATGCTCATTGTTACAAGACCACACGCAATATCGCTTTTACCCGCGCCATTGCCTATCAGGGGGACGTCGATGACCCCATCGCGCATGCCTCCGGATCTTTCATGATGTCGTCAACCAGCAAGAGCACGATGAAGCCGGCATGAGCATTTCCGACGGCATAAGCGCGGCGCGCCGGAACGGCGACTTGCAGCCATTGATCAAGGCCGTGCCCTACTTTCGCTGGATGGGTCTGCGTGTGGACCGCCAGGGCGATGAATTGATAACGGCGCTGCCGTTCCAGGATATGTTGATCGGCAACCCGCTGCTGCCCGCCCTGCATGGCGGCGTTACCGGCGCCTTGCTGGAAAGCGCGGCGATGATTTCCCTGATCGGTGCCATGGATACGCCGCGCCTGCCGAAGATCGTCAACATCGCCGTCGAATATCTGCGTCCCGGCGGCGCGGCGGACAGCTTCGCCACGGGCATCGTGACCAAGCAGGGGCGACGCGTCGCCAGTGTGCGGGCCCATGCCTGGCAGAAAGACCGCAACAAACTGTTCGCCGCAGCGACAACTCATTTCCTCGTTTCCCCATAACCTTAATTCTTACCGTGGAGTGCACGACATGGCAGCCAAGAAACCCACCCACTTTAGTGTTCAGGAAATAACCGGCATCATCGCACCCATGACCACGCCCTTTACCCGTAAGGGTGAGGTCGACGAGGCGGCTTTCCGAAAACAAGTGAATTTCCTGATCGGCGCCGGCGTGCACGGCCTGGCTGTGGGGGGAAGTACCGGGGAAGGGCATGCCCTGTCGACCAAGGAGGTCACACGCCTGGTCCGCATCGCCCTGGCCGAGGCCAAGGGCCGGGTTCCGGTGGTCGCAGGGATTATTGTTGATTCCACCCGGCAGGCGATCGAGCGGGCCGAAGCGGTGTCGGATCTTGGCCCCGCCGCCCTGCAGATTACTCCAGTACATTATCTGTTCCGTCCCGATGATGCCCATATGCTGGAGCATTTCCGCACGGTGGGCAAAGCTACGAAAATCCCTATTCTGATCTACAACGTTATTCCGTGGAGCTATCTGTCACCGGCTCTGTTAATCCGCATCTTGAAGGAGGTGCCCCAGGTTGTCGGCGTCAAGCAGAGCGCCGGTGATATGAAACTGTTGGCGGATTTGCTGCTGGGCGCTCCGAATGGCTCCCGCATCATGACGGCGGTGGATGCCCTGATGTATCCTTCCTTTGCCCTCGGTGCCCACGGCGCCATAGCGGCGATCCTGACGGCGGCGCCGGCGGCTCAGGTGAAGCTTTGGGATCTGGTGCGGGCCGGCGAGCATGATGCCGCCCGGCGCCTGCACGAAATGCTGCTGGTGCTTTGGAACGCCATGATTGACGACAATCTGCCGGCTGCGGTGAAGTTCGCCCTGTCCGAGCAAGGGGTGCCGGGTGGCCTGCCCAGGGCCCCCATGCCCGCCGCCTCCGCCCGGCAACAAAAAGCCATTGCCAGGGCTTTGAAAAAATTGGTGTAGAAGCTCGCGTAGTAGCTACCGCAGGATGCCGTTGCTCGGCCTCGATTAGCTCGATTTTAGGGCCAAATAGGGTGCGATTCTCTGCGCTTTCTGCTATGTTTATACCCCGACAGGGTGGGCCGTGATTCTCTTGCGTCTTTGCCATGGCGGGGCTGTATTTTTTTCCACGTGATAATTACTTTGAAACGAAGAAATCATGAAGCTAACCATTGAACGTTCTGCCCTTTTACGGGCCCTCGGCCATGTCCAAAATGTTGTCGAGCGGCGTAATACCATTCCCATTCTTTCAAATGTGCAACTGGTCGCGGACGAGGCGGGGTTGAGCCTGACCGCGACGGATCTGGATCTGGCCATTGTCGAAACCGTGCCGGCGGAAGTGCAAACCCCTGGTGGCACCACGGCACCGGCGCATATCTTGCATGACATTGTTCGCAAACTGCCCGACGGTGCCCAGGTGGAGCTGGATTACGGTGCCGATGATGGCCGCCTGGTGGTCCGTGCGGCGCGTTCGAAATTCACCCTCTCCTGCCTGCCAAGGGAAGATTTCCCGGTCATGGCTGATGGCGATCTGCCGCATCAATTCGTACTGCCGGCGCCTGACCTGAGCCGCCTGATCGAGAAGACCCGGTTTGCCATCTCGACGGAGGAAACCCGTTATTACCTGAACGGTATTTATCTGCATGCGCCAGAGGAAGCTCCGGTGCTGCGCGGCGTCGCTACCGACGGCCATCGCCTGGCCCATATCGAAATTCCCCTACCTCAGGGTGCCGCCGGTATGCCCGGCGTGATTATGCCGCGCAAGGCGGCCCTGGAAGTGCACAAGTTGATTGAGGACGGCGAAAGCGTGGTCGAAATCGCCTTGAGTGATAGCAAGATCCGCTTTGCCCTTGGCGACATCGTGCTGACCTCGAAACTGATCGATGGCACCTTTCCGGACTATCAGCGGGTGATCCCGTCCGGCAATGACAAGTTGATGGAGGTTGATTGCAAAAGCTTCGCCGCCGCCGTAGACCGGGTCGCCACGATCAGTTCGGAAAAATCCAGGGCGGTGAAATTGGCCGTCAACGGCAGCGCAGTGACCTTGTCGGCCAATAGCCCTGACCAGGGCAGCGGCACCGATGAAGTGCCGGTGAACTACAGTGGCGATGAGCTGTTGGAAATCGGCTTCAATGCCAAATACCTGCTCGATATTGCCGGGCAGATCGATGGCGAGAACGCCTGCTTTGATCTTTCCGACGGCGCCTCGCCGACCATCATCAGAGATGCCGCTGATCAGGGCGCGCTTTATGTCCTGATGCCCATGCGGGTTTGAGAGGGCCTTTGCTGGCCGCACGCCAAAACATTATGCCTGAAGCAGGCGCGCAAAGCCCGGTTTCCCCGCTGCCGGTTGGCGCCGTCGGTACTGCGGCCGTCTGTGCGGTGGAGCGTCTGCGCCTGAGCAATTTTCGCAACTACGACAGCCTGGCGCTTGATCCCGCCGCTCAGGTGATGGTGCTGACCGGTGCCAACGGTGCGGGCAAGACCAATTTGCTGGAGGCGGTCTCGTTTCTCTCGCCCGGGCGCGGTCTGCGCCGGGCCCGCCTGGGCGATGTCTTGCGTCAGGGTGCCGCGGAGGGAGCGGAAAGCTGGGCCGTGGCGGCGACGGTGCGGGGTCCGGACGGTCCGGTCAAGCTGGGCAGTAGCCTGGGCCGAACGGAACGGGGCAGGGATAAGCGCAGTGCCCGCATGGATGGCCAGACGGTATCGCCGTCATCTCTGTCTCGGGTAATCGGTGTGCAATGGCTGACGCCGCAGATGGATCGGCTGTTCCTGGAGGGGCCATCGTCGCGGCGCCGGTTCCTGGACCGCCTGGTACTTGGCCTGGACCCGGACCATGGCCGCCGGGTCGGCGCCTATGAACGCAGCTTGCGGGAGCGGGCCAAACTGTCGCGTGATGGTGGTGGTGATCCGGCTTGGCTATCGGCGCTGGAGGCGCGCATGGCGGCCAGCGGCGTTGCCGTGGCGGCGGCCCGGCGCGAGGCCCTGGCGCGGCTGCAACGGTTTCTAACGGTGGCAGTCGGACAATTCCCTAAGGCCGGCCTGGCCATCGAAGGCCGGATCGAAAGCTGGCTGGACGACCACCCGGCGGTCGAGGTGGAAAGCCGTTTCGCCGAGATGCTGGCCAGCAGCCGCCAGCATGAAGACGCGGCAAATGGCACGGCGGAGGGGCCGCACCGCTCTGATCTGGTGGTGCGCCATCTGGACAGGGATATGCCGGCGGCACAATGTTCGACCGGCGAACAAAAGGCATTGTTGATTGCTGTGATGCTGGCAAATGCCAAGGCGGAGGCGGAACGCCGGGGCGCGGCGCCGATCCTGTTGTTGGACGAGGTCGCGGCACATTTGGATAGCGAACGGCGGGAAGCCTTGTTCGCGGAGATATTGGCCCTTGGCGGCCAGGCTTGGTTAAGCGGTACCGACCGTAACCTGTTCGAACCTTTGGGCGGACAGGCACAATTCGTGACGGTGGACCGCGGGCAAGTGAAAACTGAAGGGTAGAATGCGTTGAGTGATCCGGTATTTGAAGATCCAGACATGATCCCCGGCAAAGACGGGGCCGACTACGATGCCTCATCGATCAAGGTGCTGCGCGGTCTGGACGCGGTGCGCAAGCGTCCGGGCATGTACATTGGCGACACCGATGACGGCTCTGGCCTGCACCATATGATCTATGAAGCCGTGGACAATGCCATTGACGAGGCACTGGCCGGTCATGCGGATAAGGTTCAAGTCGTGTTGAACCCAGATGGTTCGGCGACAATCAGTGATAACGGGCGCGGCATTCCGACCGAAATTCACGAGGAAGAAGGCGTCTCCGCCGCTCAGGTCATCATGACAGAGTTGCATGCGGGCGGTAAGTTCGACCAGAACTCCTACAAGGTCTCGGGCGGTCTGCACGGGGTCGGCATCTCGGTCGTTAATGCCTTGTCATCGACATTGGAATTGCGCATCTGGCGCGGCGGTGAAGAGTTCTACATGTGCTTCCACGACGGCGATCCGGAGGTGCCCCTGGAAGTGGTCGGCGATGCGGGGGAGCGGACAGGCACCGAAGTAACCTTCACGCCATCAACCGAGACCTTTACCAAGACAGAATTCGATTACGGCACCCTGACGCATCGGTTGCGGGAACTGGCCTTTCTGAATTCTGGCGTGCTGGTGGTGTTGCGCGACGAACGCGGCGTCGAGGCACAGGAGGATGTTTTCCAGTTCGAGGGGGGGATTTCCGCCTTCGTCGAATATCTCGACCGCAATAAATCGGCGGTGCATAGCCCCGCGATCGCCGTTCTGGGCGAACGTGACGGCATTCGCGTGGACTGCGCCCTGCAATGGAACGACAGCTATCACGAAAATGTCCTTTGCTATACCAACAACATCCCGCAGCGTGACGGCGGTGCCCACCTGGCGGGTTTCCGCGCCGCCCTGACCCGGACCGTCAACGGCTATGCCAATTCATCGGGTATCGCGAAAAAGGAAAAAGTATCTCTTAGCGGCGATGACGCGCGCGAGGGTTTGACCTGCATTCTGTCCGTGCAGTTGCCCGACCCGAAGTTCAGTTCCCAAACCAAGGACAAGCTGGTCTCGTCCGAGGTGCGGCCCGTCGTCGAAAGTCTGCTCTCGGAAAAACTGGCCCAGTGGTTCGAGGAGCATCCAGCCGATGCCAAGAATATCGTCGGCAAGGCCGTGGATGCCGCCATCGCCCGCGAGGCCGCCCGCAAGGCTAGGGACCTGACCCGGCGCAAGGGCGCCCTGGATATTTCCTCGCTGCCGGGCAAGTTGGCTGATTGTCAGGAGCGCGATCCGGCCAAGTCCGAATTGTTCCTGGTCGAGGGTGACAGCGCCGGCGGCTCCGCCAAGCAGGGCCGGGCGCGGGCCAATCAGGCGGTGCTGCCTCTGCGCGGCAAGATCCTCAATGTGGAGCGTGCCCGCTTTGACAAAATGCTGTCATCGACGGAAATCGGCACTTTGATCACGGCTATGGGCACGGGTATTGGCCGGGATGATTTCAATATCGAAAAATTGCGCTATCACAAGATTATCATCATGACCGACGCCGATGTGGACGGGGCCCATATCCGTACCTTGTTGTTGACGTTTTTCTATCGCCAGATGCCTCAGATCGTCGAACGAGGGCATCTCTATATCGCGCAGCCACCGCTGTACAAAGTCTGGCGCGGCACCTCTGGCGCGGGCCGGTATCTAAAGGATGACCACGACCTGGAAGACTATTTAATCGATGAAGGAGTGAAGGATGCAGTCCTGTCCCTGCATGACGGCAGCCAGCGTGCCGGACCTGATCTGCGCGCCTTGGTCGATCATGCCCGCCGCGCCGCAGCTTTGCTGGCGGCGATCGGGAGGCGCTACAATCAGAAAATCGTCGAACAGGCGGCCATCCTGGGGGTCTTGAACCCAGATGTTATCGCGGATGGGGCGCAGGCGGGCCAGATTGTCGAATATTTGGCTGCTCGCCTGGATGGTTTGGAGGCCGAAGAGGAACGCGGCTGGACCGGTGCTGCTGCGGCGGACGGTGGCTATGCCCTGCAACGCAGTACCCGCGGCGTGGCCGAGACCCACGTTATCGACACCACCTTGATCCGTAGCGCCGAAGCCCGGCAATTGGATGCCATGGCCAAGGAATTGCAGGAAAATTACGAGCGCCCGGCGACCTTCAACCGCAAGGACGACAGCATCCGTATCGATGGCCCCATGGATCTGCTGGCCACGGTCCTGAAACTGGGACAAAAGGGCCTCTCGGTACAGCGCTATAAAGGTTTGGGTGAAATGAATCCCGAACAATTATGGGAAACCACCCTGGACCCGTACGCCCGCACTCTGTTGCAGGTGCAGGTCAAGGAACTGGACGACGCGGACGAGGTTTTCTCGACCCTGATGGGCGATGTGGTGGAGCCGCGCAGGGACTTCATCCAGTCCAATGCCTTGAACGTGGTCAACCTGGATATCTAGGCCGTGAACAAGGCCGCCGGCGACGGGCGGGCATGGCAAGAGCCGGCCCGGCGCGGCTGGATCGCCCGCTTGCTCTATTGGCTGATCGTTCTGGCCGTGTGGGGAGTGATCGCCATCATGGGTGTGATCGTCTGGTACGCCTATGATCTGCCCCCAGTGGACAAGCTATCCGCGATCCAGCGCAAACCATCCCTGACATTGTTGGACTATAAGGGCCGAGAAATCGCCCGCTTTGGCGACGTCTATGGCGAGCCGGTACAAGTCAACCGCCTTCCGAAGCATTTGCCTCATGCGGTTGTCGCCACCGAAGATAGGCGCTTTTACAGTCATTTCGGCGTCGATCCCATTGGCCTCAGCCGGGCCATGCTGACCAACCTGTTTGCCGGGCGTATTGTGCAGGGCGGCAGCACCATCAGCCAGCAACTGGCCAAGAACGTTTTTCTGACCCATCAACGAACCTTGAAACGCAAGGTTCAGGAGTTTCTCCTGGCCTTGTGGCTGGAGGCAAATTTCTCCAAGGATCAAATCCTGACCCTGTATCTGAACCGGGTTTATCTTGGCGCCGGCGCCTATGGCGTGGACGCCGCTGCCCGGCGCTATTTCAACAAACCGGCGGCGAAGGTCAATTTGGCCGAGGCCGCCATGCTGGCCGGGTTGCTGAAAGCGCCCTCGCGCCTGGCCCCGACCCGTAACCTCAAGGCCGCACGGACACGGGCAGCAGTGGTATTGAACAACATGGTCGCCGCCGGCTATATCGACGAAGGGACGGCCAAGGGCGCCAAAGCGAAGCCAGCTGGTCTGCGCCGTGGACCGGTGGGTGTGAGTAGACAACCCGCGCGCTATTTCGCCGATTGGGTGATGGATCGCCTGACCGATTATCTGGGCCCGACGGAACGCAATCTGGTGATCAGGACGACCTTGGACCGGGATATGCAGGCGGCGGCGGAAGTTGCTATGCAGCGGATCGGGGGGCCGTCCGCGCGCAAACAGAAAATTGGTCAAGGCGCTTTGCTGGCGATGACGCCCAGAGGCGCGGTGCGGGCCATGACCGGTGGCAAGAACTATGGCAAAAGCCAGTATAACCGTGCCACGCAAGCGCGCCGGCAGCCGGGCTCTGCCTTCAAGCCGGTGGTCTTCCTAACCGGCCTGGAAGCCGGCATCCGTCCCGACGCCATGTTCATGGACAAACCCATAACCGTCGACGGCTGGTCGCCGAAAAACTATGCCGGTAAGTATCGTGGCAAGGTCAGTTATACGGATGCCCTGGCCTATTCCTCCAACTCCATTGCCGTGCAGGTGCAGGAAAAGGTAGGCCGGAATGAAGTCGCCGCCACGGCGCGGCGCCTTGGTTTGACCTCCGCCAATCCCCGCCATCCTTCCATGGCCCTAGGTGCGGGGGAGACCAGCCTGCTACGGCTTACAGCTGCTTACGCCACCTTTGCCAACCAGGGATACGGCGTCCTGCCCCATGGCATTTTGGAAGTGCGCGATGGCAAGGGCAATATACTCTATCGCCGCCGCGGTTCGGGCCGGGGCGAGGTGGCCCGGCCCTGGCATGTGGCGGAAATGAGCCGCATGCTGGAGATTACCATTCAACGTGGCACGGGACGAAATGCCAGGATTGGCCGGCCCGCTGCCGGCAAGACTGGAACCAGCCAGGATTACCGGGATGCCTGGTTCCTTGGCTATACCAATCAATTGGCCGCCGGCGTCTGGCTGGGTAATGATAACGGCGCGCCCATGAACCGGGTCACGGGTGGCGGTGCGCCGGCGCGGCTGTGGCGGGATTTCATGAAGGCGGCCCATAAGGGATTGCCGGTCAAAACGCTAAGCCGTCCTGGCGGCAAGCCGCCCACGGCCCGGCCCAGCGAGAATTTGCTTGATAAGCTTTGGCGCAGCCTTGGCCCTGGCCGGGATGTCCAGCCGGGGCAAGGCCGGGATTTAAACGATCCCGCGAACCGGGAGGGACAATAGCCCGAAAGTGCTTTAGGGTCTTTCCGTTTGAGACGGAAGTGCCGGGCCGCCCATTCCCTCTCCCCGTCAGCCAATGAGTATGATCCTGTGGGTGGCCGGGAGAGGGAGTGGACCGGACCAGCGATCCGACGGCAGTCGGAATGACATTAAGAACACCCGACAAACAAAAAGGCTGGAACATGACCATCGACAGTTTTGATTACATTATCGTCGGCGCCGGCACTGCTGGCTGCGTACTCGCCAATCGCCTATCGGCTGATCCGAAAACTTCCGTGCTGCTGTTGGAGGCCGGGGGCAAGGACAATTACCACTGGATTCATATTCCCGTCGGCTATCTTTTTACCCTGGGCAATCCACGCACCGATTGGTGCTTCAAGACGGAGGTCGAGGCTGGCTTGAACGGGCGCGCTATTGACTATGCCCGCGGCAAGGTTCTGGGCGGCTGCTCCTCCATCAACGGCATGATCTATATGCGGGGTCAGTCCCGCGACTATGACCAATGGCGGCAGATGGGTAACGTTGGCTGGTCCTGGGACGATGTGCTGCCCTATTTCCGCAAGACCGAGGACCACTATGCCGGCGTCGATGAAATGCATGGGGCCGGCGGCGAATGGCGGGTCGAGGAACAGCGCCTATCGTGGGAGATCCTGGCCGCCTTCCGCGAGGCGGCGGCGGAGGCCGGCATTCCCAATACCAATGATTTCAACCGTGGCGACAACGAAGGTTGCGGCTATTTTCAGGTCAACCAGCGCCGGGGCCGGCGTTGGAGTGCCGCCACGGCGTTTCTGAAACCGGCCATGCAGCGGCCCAACCTAAAGATTCTGACCCATGCCCAGGCTAGTCGGATCATTATCGAGGATGGCCGCGCCACGAGCCTGGAATTCCGCCATGAGGGCCAGCCTTCATCAGCCCATGCGCGGGCCGCGGTGATTTTGTCGAGCGGCTCCGTCAACTCGCCGCAATTGTTGGAACTGTCTGGTATTGGGCAAGGCGGGTTGTTGCAACAGCACGCTATCGAGGTGCGGCACGAGTTGCCCGGCGTGGGCGAAAACCTGCAGGACCATTTGCAGGTTCGCCTAGTATACAAGGTAGCCAATACTAGAACTTTAAACCTGCGCGCCAACAACCTGTTGGGGAAAACCGCCATGGGCCTAGAATATGCGTTATTCCGCACCGGGCCCCTGGCCATGTCGCCGAGCCAGCTTGGCGCCTTTGCCAAGAGCGATCCCAGCAAGGAAACCGCCAATATTCAGTATCATATTCAGCCGTTGAGCACGGATAAACTGGGCGAGGATCTGCACCCGTTCGAGGCCTTTACCGCCTCGGTCTGCAATCTGCGCCCGGAAAGCCGGGGTAGCATCCATATTTCCTCCCCCGACCCCATGCAACAGCCGTCCATCCGGCCCAACTATCTCTCGGCGGAGGCCGACCGAAAGGTCGCCGCCGATGCCATCCGTCTGACGCGGCGGATCTGTGCCACCGATGCGCTGGCGCCGTACAGCCCAGAGGAATTCCGCCCTGGACCGGAGGTTGGCGACGGCGACGAAGGCCTGGCCAGGGCGGCGGGCGATCTGGCGACGACGATCTTCCATCCCGTCAGCACCTGCCGCATGGGCGATGATAATCTGGCGGTGGTCGATGACCGCCTCAGGGTGCACGGTATTGCGGGTCTGCGTGTCGTGGATGCCTCGATCATGCCCACCATAACGTCGGGTAATACCAACTCGCCCGTGGTGATGATCGCGGAAAAAGCAGCTGAAATGATCATTCAGGATGATCGTTAGATGTTGAGGGGTGGCAATCCGTGCCGTAAGCTGCGCCACCATGCTTAGCCTGCCAAAAATACTATTGGTTCTCGCCGTCATCGCGGTGGTGGCGCTGCTGTCCAAATCCTTTCGGGGCCGAGCCGGTAGGGACGATGAGAATGCGGAGGATGCGGAGACTGGGCAAAAGAACCAAGCCTTGGATCTAAGCCAATGCGCCGTTTGCGATAATTTTGTGGCCCCGGACAGCCGTGGTTGCGAGCGCGCCAATTGTCCCTTGGCGAATTGATGGAACAGTTGAAGGAACTGGCCATTGCCATTGGCGGAAGCCGCGACTAGGTTGCGGCAAATCTTTAATCCACCTTCACAGTTTCACGGATAGACCATTGCCATGACAGGCACCCCGCAATTCAATACCAAGACCTTTCAAGGTCTGATCCTGGCTTTGCAACACTATTGGTCGGAACAAGGCTGCGTCATTTTGCAGCCCTATGACATGGAGGTGGGCGCCGGCACCTTTCATTGGGCCACCACCTTGCGCACCTTGGGCAGCAAGAGCTGGAACGCGGCGTACGTGCAGCCTTCGCGCCGGCCTACTGATGGCCGCTATGGCGAAAACCCGAACCGGCTGCGGCATTATTACCAGTTCCAGGTAATCATGAAGCCGTCGCCCCCTGATTTGCAGGAACTCTATCTGGGTAGTCTGGCGGCGATCGGTCTGGATGCATCGAATCATGACATCCGGTTTGTCGAGGATGACTGGGAAAGCCCCACCCTGGGTGCCTGGGGCCTGGGCTGGGAAGTCTGGTGCGATGGCATGGAGGTAAGCCAGTTTACGTATTTTCAGCAGGTCGGCGGCTTTGACTGCAACCCGGTCTCGGGCGAGCTGACATATGGCCTGGAGCGCCTAGCCATGTATGTACAGGGTGTTGACCATTTTCAGCAGCTGGCCTGGAATGAACCGGATACGGAACGGTCGAAAACCTATGCCGATGTCTATTTGGCGGCGGAGCAGCAATTCTCCGCTTACAATTTCGACTATGCCAATACCGAGATGCTGTTCCGTCATTTTGCAGATGCGGAAACGGAATGCGCTGCGCTGGTCGAAGCGACGCTGCCCCTGCCTGCCTATGACCAGTGCATCAAGGCCTCGCACCTGTTCAATCTGCTGGATGCGCGCGGGGTGATTTCGGTGACCGAGCGGGCCGCCTATATTGGCCGGGTGAGGGAGTTGGCCAAGGCCTGTGCCACGGCATATCTGATTGCCGAGGGCGAATTGGCCCCTGACGGTGTAATGGGGGGGGCGGCCTAGAATGGCGGATTTGTTGCTAGAGTTGTTTGGTGAGGAAATCCCCGCCCGCATGCAGGCCCGCGCGGGTGATGATTTGAAACGCCTGGTCTCGGCCGGCCTGAAAGCGGCGGAGCTGCCGTTCGAGATCGCCAAAGCGTACGTCACGCCCCGGCGTCTGATCCTGCATATTACCGGTCTGCCCCTGGCTCAGCCAGATATGCGCGAGGAAAAGCGCGGCCCCAAGGTCGATGCGCCGGAAAAGGCCATCGAAGGCTTTCTGCGCGGCAATGGCGTCACGCGTGAGCAATGTGAAGAGCGGGAACTGCCCAAGGGTGTCTTTCTCTTTGCCATTACCAAACGTCTAGGCCGGCCCACGGCGGAAGTCTTGGCCGAAATCCTGCCCGCCGCATTCGCCGATCTGCCATGGCCGAAATCCATGCGCTGGGGCGCCGGCAGCACCCGCTGGGTGCGCCCGCTGCATTCTATCATTGCATTGTTTGACGGTGCGGTGGTGCCGCTGTCGTATGCCGGCATCGACAGTGGCGATCAAACCCACGGCCACCGCTTTCATGCCCCAGAAGCCTTTGCGGTCATGGATTTCGCCGACTATCGCGGCCAGCTGGCCGCGGCCAAGGTTCTGATTGATGCTGCCGAGCGCGGAGAACGGATTGCGGACGGCGCGGCGCGGCTGGCCCAAAGTGCCGGTTTGAGCCTGATCGCCGATGACGGCCTGGTCGCAGAGATCGCCGGCCTAGTGGAATGGCCGGTGCCCGTGTTGGGTAATTTCGACCGCCGTTTCCTGGATGTTCCGGCGGAGGTTTTGGTGACCACTATGAAGGTGAACCAGAAATATCTTTCACTGCGTGATGGCGATGGCAAGCTCGCGCCAAACTTCATTACCGTGGCGAACTTGGAGGCCCAGGATGGCGGCAAGCAGATCATCACCGGCAATGAATACGTCCTGACCGCCCGTTTGGCGGATGCTGAATTCTTCTGGACCCAGGACAGGAAGAAAACCCTGGAAAGCCGCCTGCCGGCGCTGGACGAGATGGTCTTTCACGCCAAGCTGGGCAGTTTGGGTCAAAAAATCACCCGTCTGGAAAAATTATCTGCCGCCCTGGCGCAATTCGTACCCGGCGCCGATGCCGATAAGGCGCGCCGCGCGGCACATTTGTGCAAGGCCGACCTGGTCAGCGACATGGTCTATGAATTTCCCGAGGTTCAGGGCGTCATGGGCCGCTATTACGCCCTGAATGATGGCGAGGACGAGGACGTGGCGCAGGCGATCATGCAGCACTATTCCCCGGCCGGGCCGTCCGATGATTGCCCCACGGCTCCAACCGCCGTGTGCGTCGCCCTGGCGGACAAGCTGGATATTTTGGTTGGGTTCTGGGCCATTGATGAAAAGCCCACAGGCTCCCGCGACCCCTTTGCCCTGCGTCGGGCCGCGCTTGGCGTGATCCGCATGGTCTTGGAGAGCGGGCTGCGGCTGCCACTGCAAGAAGCTTTTGCCATCGCGCTAGCGGGTTATGAGTTCGAAGCAGGTCGCGACGGCAGCTTGTTGGATTTCTTCGCTGACCGCCTGAAAGTACATTTGCGCGAACAGGGCGTGCGCCACGATCTTGTCCAGGCGGTCTTTGCCCTGGGCGATGAAGACGATCTAGTGCGCCTGATCGCCCGGGTCACAGCACTGGATAGCTTCCTGGGCGGCGAGGACGGCGCCAACCTGCTGGTGGCCTACCGCCGCGCCGCCAACATTCTGCGTATCGAGGAAAAGAAGGACGGTGCGGTGCATGACGGTGCCGTGGACGCCCGTCTGTTGCAACAGGATCAGGAAACTGCTCTGGTTGGCGCCCTAGATCAGGCGGTCCAAGAGATCAATGGCGCATTGAAGGGCGAGGATTTCGCCGGTGCCATGGCGGCCATGGCCGGCCTGCGGCAGCCGGTTGATCAGTTCTTTGATGCCGTGACGGTGAACGCCGACGATGGCGCCTTGCGCGGCAATCGCCTGCGGCTATTGTCGCAAATTCGCGGTACCTTGCACAAGGTTGCCGATTTCAGTGAGATCGAAGGCTGAACAATAAGACACCGAAGGGTACTGCCATGACGAAATGGGTTTACAGCTTTGGCGGCGGGCGGGCCGACGGTGGTGCGGAGGATAAAAACCTCCTCGGCGGCAAGGGCGCCAACCTAGCGGAGATGTCCGGACTGGGGATGCCGGTGCCGCCAGGGTTTACCCTGACGACGGATGTCTGTACCGCCTATTATGACAACGGCGAAAACTATCCCAATGATTTGGCTGATCAGGTCACGGCTGCCATGGGAGACATGGAAAAAGCCGCCGGCGCCAAGTTTGGCGATCAGGAAAACCCGCTATTAGTTTCCGTCCGCTCGGGCGCCCGGGCCTCGATGCCGGGCATGATGGATACGGTTCTGAACCTGGGCCTGAATGACAACACCGTTCAGGCCCTGGCCCGGAGTAGCGGCAACGAACGTTTTGCCTGGGACAGTTATCGACGTTTCATTCAGATGTATTCCGATGTGGTTCTGGGCATTGATCATTATAAATTCGAAGGGTTGCTTGAAGATCTGAAGGAAGAAAAGGATCTGCGCCTGGATACGGATCTTTCGTCGGATGATCTGCGTGAACTGGTTGATCACTTCAAGGCCGAAGTGGAAAGCGCCATTGGCGTGGCTTTTCCCCAGGATGTGACGGCTCAGCTTTGGGGCGCTATTGGCGCCGTCTTCGGCTCCTGGCAGAACGCCCGCGCCGTCACCTATCGCCGCCTGCACGATATCCCTGCCTCCTGGGGCACCGCCGTCAATATTCAGGCCATGGTCTTCGGCAACATGGGTGAGGATTCGGCCACCGGCGTTGCCTTTACCCGCGATCCCTCCACTGGCGACAAGCACTTCTTTGGCGAATATCTGATCAATGCCCAGGGCGAGGACGTGGTCGCCGGCATCCGCACGCCCCAGCATCTGACCAAGGCCGCGCGCACGGAGGCCGGGGATGACAAGCCGTCCCTGGAAGAAGTGATGCCGGCGATTTTCATCGAGCTGGAAGCGATCTATCAACGCCTGGAAGCCCATTACCGGGATATGCAGGATATCGAGTTCACGGTGCAGCGCGGCACGTTGTACATGCTGCAGACCCGATCGGGCAAACGCACTGCCGAGGCCGCTATCAAGATTGCCGTGGAAATGACCAACGAAGGCCTGTTGAGCCGGGAAGAAGCTATTCTGCGCGTGGCACCGGATAGTTTGGACCAATTGCTGCACCCGACCCTGGATCCAAAGGCCGAACGGCAGGTCATCGGTCACGGCTTGCCAGCCTCGCCCGGTGCCGCCACGGGCAAGGTGGCATTTTCCGCCGATCAGGCTGAAAGCCTGGCCGCCCAGGGCGAGAGTATTCTGCTGGTGCGGATAGAAACCTCGCCGGAGGACATCCACGGCATGCACGCCGCCCGTGGCATCCTCACATCACGCGGCGGCATGACCAGCCATGCGGCGGTGGTTGCGCGCGGCATGGGCCGGCCCTGTGTCTCGGGCGCGGGGCAACTGCGCATCGATTACAAGAGCCAAACCATGCAGGTCGGCGATATCGCCATTGCCGCTGGTGACGTCATTACGATTGATGGCAGCAGCGGCGAGGTCATGCTGGGCGAGGTGGCAACCATACAGCCCAAGTTATCAGGTGGTTTCGCCACCCTGATGGGCTGGGCCGATGAGATTCGCCAACTTGGCATCCGCACCAATGCCGAGACCCCGGCGGAAGCAAAGGCGGCAATCGAATTCGGTGCCGAAGGTATTGGGCTGTGTCGAACTGAGCATATGTTCTTTGATACCAACCGCATTCTGGCGGTGCGCGAGATGATCCTGGCCGAGGACCTGGCAGGCCGGCAGGCCGCCTTGGCCAAAATTTTGCCCATGCAGCGCCAAGATTTCGTCGATCTATTCACGATCATGACTGGCCTGCCCGTGACGATTCGGCTTTTGGACCCGCCGTTACACGAGTTTCTGCCAAAATCCGATGACGAATTGGCGCAACTGGCCAGTGTCACCGGCGCCGCCGCCGAGGATCTGCGTTTCCGCGCTAATCAACTGCATGAATATAATCCCATGCTAGGCCATCGCGGCTGCCGTCTTGGCATTTCCTACCCGGAAATTTACGAGATGCAGGCCCGCGCCATATTCGAGGCCGCCGCCATTGTCAGCGTCGGGCAAGGCAAGACCGTGGTGCCGGAAGTCATGATCCCGCTCATTGCCAGCAAGGCGGAGTTTGTCTTCCTGCAGGAGCGTATCGCTGCTGTTGCGGGCCAGGTCTCGGCGGAACACGGAGGAAAGCTGGAGTATTTGATCGGCACCATGATCGAACTGCCCCGCGCCGCCTTGCGGGCGGGTGAAATCGCGGAAGAGGCTGATTTTTTCTCGTTTGGCACCAACGATTTGACCCAGACTGTATTTGGCATCAGCCGTGACGATTCGGCTGGTTTCCTGGAGGACTACCACGATAAGGGTATTCTCGAGGGCGATCCGTTCGCGACCCTGGACCGGGACGGTGTCGGTGAACTAGTGGCGCTGGCGGTGGAGCGGGGGCGTGGCAGCCGAAGTGATCTTAAACTGGGGATCTGCGGTGAACACGGCGGCGATCCAGCCTCGATCGCTTTTTGTCAGTCCGTCGGTTTGGACTATGTCTCGTGCTCACCCTTCCGGGTGCCCATAGCACGGCTTGCCGCCGCGCAAGCAGCAATCAGTAGCCGCGATAAAAGCTAACCCTGTTCGATGGCGCCGGTGAATTCATAGCCGATGCCGCGGACCGACTTGATCAGGTTTTCCTTGCCGTCACCGGAATCCAGCTTGCGCCGCAGACGCCCGACCAGCACATCAATGTTGCGGCTGCTGCTTTGCATGTCGTAGCCTAACGCCTCGCGGTGCAGGGTTTTGCGGGCCACGGGCTGGCCCAAATTGTCGATCAAGGTTTGTAGCAATCTGGATTCCCCGGCCGTCAAAACGGAATATTTGCCTTGAGGGTCGGTCAAACGTTGAAAGGCACTGTCAAAACGCCAGCCATCGAAGCGCACGACCGTGCCGCCCGTCCCCGGCCTGGCGCCACGTGCCTGTTTTGTCCGGCGCAATACGCTGCGGATGCGGGCCAGCAATTCTCGCGCCTTGAAGGGCTTTGCCACATAATCATCGGCGCCGACCTCCAAGCCCACAACCATATCAACCGACGTGCCCTTGCCGCTTAGCATGATAATGCCCGCATCGGTCTTTTCGCGCAGCACCTTGGCTAAATTCAAGCCATCCTCATCAGGCAACTGCACATCTAGAATGACCAGATCGACCTCTTCCTGCTCAATCAAGACACGCATTTCGGCGCCGTTGCCGGCATCCAAGACTTCAAACCTCTCGGGCTCCAGGTGCTCACGCAACACCAGTCGCATATCAGGGTCATCATCGACAATTAGAATTCGTCCCAGCATCTTACGTCTCGACTTATCATTATCGTTACTGGATGTGCCAAAAGGTATGGGCATCGCTCCAGCAGGAGTGCACGTAATCTACTTCAGTTTTCTAAATGTTACAAATGGCGCCGCAGGTGAGCTTGAAATTAACTTTTTGGACGTCTCTTTTTTTATGCGTCCAGTGTCAATCGGCTGATCCAGCGATGGCGCGGGCAAAATCCTCCGCCTCAAAGGGTTGCAAATCATCAATACCTTCGCCGATCCCAATAAAATGTACCGGCAGGGCGAAGCGTTCCGCCAAGGCAACCAGGACGCCGCCGCGTGCGGTGCCGTCCAACTTGGTCATGGCCAACCCGGTTACATTGCAAACCTCGGAGAAAACCTCCACCTGACGTAGGGCATTTTGCCCCGTAGTGGCGTCCAGTACCAGCAAACAATCGTGAGGCGCGTGTTCGTCCAATTTTCCCAGCACCCGCACGACCTTGGCCAGTTCGTCCATCAGATTGCTCTTGTTCTGCAAACGTCCGGCGGTGTCCACCAACAACACATCGGCGCCCTCGGCCTGGGCCTGAAGCAGGCCGTCGTAGGCGACAGCGGCCGGGTCGGCGCCAACATCGCGGCGCACCACCGTCGCGCCCGTCCGCTGGCCCCAAATTTCCAGTTGTTCAATGGCGGCGGCACGGAAGGTATCGGCGGCGGCCAGGACGACGGTCATGCCTTCCGCCGCCAGGTTATGCGCGATCTTGCCAATAGTCGTGGTTTTGCCGGTGCCATTCACACCGACCACCAAAATCACATGCGGACGTTTTGCTCCATCAATGACCAATGGTTTCGCCACTGGCTTGAGTATCTCGGTCACAACGTCCGCCAGAGCGGCCTTGATTTCGCTTTCCTCAACCTCCCTGTCGAAGCGGTCCGCTGCCAATTTGCCGCTGACCCGGTTGGCGACCGCCGGACCCAGGTCGGCGGCGATCAACAGATCTTCCAGTTCTTCCAGCGCGGCGGCGTCGAGCTTGCGTTTGGTGAAGACCGCCGTCACGCCAGAGGTGAAATTACCAGCCGTCCGGCTCAACCCTGCCTTTAGGCGGGAAAACAGTCCGGGTTTACAAGTGCTCATGCGGCTAAACGTCCAATCAGGTGATTTTTCGCCGCCTCGATAATATCGACCGTGACAATACCATTCTCAGGTACAGCGGCTGGTTGATCCAATTGGATCAAGGCGAATTGCTCGCTGCGTCCGTGTCCGGGCCGTTCCAGCAGCACGCGGTTGGAATTGCCAACCTGACCGGCCAGAAATCCAGCCAATGCGGCCGCGCCTTTTTCCCGCAGCAAGGCAGCGCGGCGGCGGCGTTCATCACCAGGTACTTGCGGCATCTGCGTGGCCGGCGTGCCTGGCCTTTCGGAATATGGAAAGACGTGCAAATAGGTCAGGCCGCAGTCATCGATCAAGGCTAGGGAATTCTGGAATTGTGCTTCCGTCTCTGTCGGGAAGCCGGCGATTAGATCCGCCCCAAAGACCATGTCGGGCCGCCCGGCGCGCAGGCGCTGGCACAGCTCAATCGCCTGGGACCGGCTGTGGCGGCGGGCCATGCGCTTCAGGATCAGATCGTCACCCGCCTGCAGGCTGAGATGAAGATGGGGCATCAGGCGTTCTTCGCCCAACAGTAGCTGCTCCAATTCTCCATCGATCTCCACCGCATCCAGGGATGACAGGCGCAACCGGGGCAATTCGGGTACTGCCCGCAACAGCCGGCGCAGCAGCTGCCCCAGGCTGGGCCGGCCCGGCAGATCACCGCCATAGGCGGTAATATCAACGCCAGTCAACACAACTTCACTGTAGCCATTGGCTACCAAGGTTCTGATCTGTTGAACAATGGCGCCCATCGAAACCGAGCGCGAGGGGCCGCGTGCGAAAGGGATAATGCAAAATGTACAGCGGTGGTCACAGCCCTGTTGCACCCGGACAAAGGCCCGGCTGCGGCCGTCGAAGCCCGGCACCAGATGGCCCGCCAACTGTTGCACCGACATGATGTCGTCAACCAGGATCTTGCCATCCATGGGCGTCACGAAGTTGGCCCCGTGCAGCTTTTCCCGGTTGCCCAGAACCCTATCCACCTCGTCCATGGCGGCGAATGCGCCCGGCTCCAACTGCGCCGCGCAACCGGTTACCACGATGGTGGCGCGGGGTTGTTGCCGCCGTGCCTTGCGGATGGCCTGCCGAGCCTGGCGCACCGCTTCGGATGTGACGGCGCAGGTGTTGATGATGACTGCGTCTTGCAGGCCGGCATCATGGGCCTGATCGCGCATCACTTCCGCCTCATAGGCATTCAGGCGGCAGCCAAAATTAATGATCCTATTGTCCGCCGGACTATCCTGGCCGCCATTCATGCCACGGACTGCCGTTGATCCTGCCCCGCGGCCAGCAGGCTCTCGTCCAGAACGCCAGCGTATGATGTCGCCACGGGCCCCGACATCAGGACATGGCCATCCTCGGCCCGCCATTCGATAATTAGCTCGCCACCATCCAGGGTCAAACGGGCCCGGCGGCCGCACTTGCCTCGCCGGTGCGCGGCGACCAGGGCAGCACAGGCGCCTGAGCCGCAGGCCAGTGTCAAGCCGGCACCGCGTTCCCAGACGCGAAGGCGGAATTCGTCCGCATCCATCATTTGCACGAAACCGATATTGGCGCGCTCGGGAAACAGAGCATGATGTTCCAATACAGGGCCAACAGCCGGGATATCAATGGTATCCATGTCATCGACAAAGAACACCGCGTGCGGGTTGCCCATGCCGACGGCGCAAGGTTCAGTCAGGCGCGGGCCCGCCGCCGGTTCAAGAGATAAATCCAGCGACAGTGTATCCATTTCATGGGCCAGCGGAATATCCCGCCACTCCAAATGGGCCGGTCCCATATCGACCTGGATCCAGCCATTCTCCACCATGCGGCTTCGCAACAGGCCGGCCACGGTCTCGACAACCGCATGATCCTGTCCGTTTTCCACGAAAATTAGGCTGGCGACACAGCGCGTTGCGTTGCCGCAGGCCTGCGCCTCGCTGCCGTCGGGATTGTGGATGCGCATGAAGACATCGCCCCGTTCGGACGGCTCCAGCGAGATAACCTGATCGCACCCCACTCCCGTCCGCCGGTCCGCCAGGGCGCGGGCCAGGGCCGCGTCCATGCGCAAGGACAGCTGGCGCAGATCGAGCATAACAAAGTCGTTGCCCGCGCCATGCATTTTCAAAAACGCCTGTTCCTTGGTTCCAGTCATAAGCCGGATATAGGCAATTCCCGGCGCTCCGTCCAGGGCGTAATATTACAGCAAACTTGGGTGATGTTACGGATTTGTTAACCCAGTCGACGGATAAACAATAGCTATCGAGGGCATCCATAATATCAATGCCGGAAAACGCATTGAAGTTCGGGATGCAAATGAAAGTAACAAGATCCTCCTGCTGTGGTGCCCGAGGCAATTGCCGCCAGGGCCGGCCTCTTACTTCAGGGAATTGTCAACTGATCTTGCATTCCGTGCTTTGGGTAGCGTAATGGCTGTAACAGTTAAATCTTCGTTGTGCGCGTTCTCCGATGCACCTGACGATATAGTGACCTTGCAGGCGCATTGGCAAGAGTTGCGCGGCACGCGAAAAGCAACCGCCCGAAATGATGTCGATCCTGTGAAATTGCGCGCCTATCTGGGTTATCTCTGCATTCCCGAGGTCCTCGACCAGCCCCTCGATTTCGTTTTTAGCTTGTTCGGCAGCGGCATAGCTGACTTTCTGCGCCAGGATCTGACCAGGCGCAGTGTTCGGGATTACCAGCCGGCGGAACTGGCAAAATGTATTTTTGAACAACTTCGCGACACTGTTGAGCTCGGTGAGCCGTCGGTTTACCGCGTGGAAATTTCCTATGACAATCCGTCGCGGTCATCCGCCTCGTACCGCCTGAACCTGCCATTGTCAGACGATAGCGAAAGCATCAATCGGGTTCTGACTTCCACCCGGTTTGACGCCATGCCAGCTGATTTTTGGGGCCGGATCATCCTCTAACGCATTTCTCCTCCCAGGCGGCATGCAGATCCATGCCGTCGATGCAGAACGGGCCATCGGCAAATTCCATATCGACAACGGCTGCTGCCAGGAAATGTGCCACGACACCGGCTGGCTGATCCCAAACTGACGCCTGAGCCGCACTCCACGTTTCCCTATTCCGTGGTGACGATGATAGGTTAGAGACACCAACAAACAAGGAGAGAGCCATGAGCGCGGAAGCAACAATGAAGAACCTGGGCATCGAACTGCCAAACCCGCCAACCCCCATGGGCAGCTATGTGGGCGCCAAACGCATGGGTGGTCTGGTCTATATTTCCGGCCAGGGACCACGCAATCCCGACGGCAGCTCCATCACCGGCAAGGTCGGCACCGATGGCATGAGCATCGAGGACGCCCAAGCCGCCGCCCGCAAGGTCGGTTTGAATGCCTTGGCGACGCTGCGGGCTGAAATCGGCGACCTGGATCAGGTCAAGCAGATCGTCAAGGTGCTTGGCATGGTCAACGCCACGCCGGACTTCACGCAGCACCCCAAGGTCATCAATGGTTTCTCGGATTTGATGTTCGAGGTTTTTGGCGAGGCCGGACGCCATGCCCGCTCGGCTGTCGGCATGACCTCGCTGCCGATGCAAATCCCGGTGGAAGTGGAAATGATCGTCGAGCTACACTAGTGCGGTACCGGGCGTCAGCGTAACAAATGTAAAAAGGATATCCCCTTCATGAAGATCAGATCGGTGCAGGCAACCTGGCTGGAAGTGCCAATACCGGAGGACAAGCAGCATACCTCCGACTTTGGGCGCATGCGTTCGTTCAACACGGTGTTGGTGCGTATCGAGACTGAGGATGGCCTGGTCGGTCATGGCGAGGCCAAGGCCGGGGTCGGCAATCTTGGTGACGGCAAGGCCTTGGTTGCCTTGATCCATGATGAGTTGGGGGCACAGCTGGTGGGCCGGGACGCCCGCCGCATCGCTGGCCATTGGGAGGAGATGTACAACGGTAGCCGCAACCATTTCGCGGCCGAACGCGGCCATGTCTTCCCCGCCCTGGGCCGGCGCGGCCTGACCATCTCGGCTATCTCCGGCATCGACATCGCCTTGTGGGATCTGCTGGGGCAGTCACTGGGCGTGCCGGTCTGGCAACTGCTGGGCGGCAAGTGTCGGGATGATCTGGCCGCCTATGCCTCCGGCGGCTGGGCGCCGGCGGAAAGCATTGGCGAGCAACTGGCTGGTTATATAGAGGGCGGCGGTTTTGGCGCCGTGAAAATGCGGGTTGGTTCCGCCGATGGCGATGCCAAGACCTCCGCCGTCCGGGTCGCTGCCGCGCGTAAGTATCTGGGTGACGGTGTCGGAATCATGGCGGATGCCCATGGCACCTTTGATTGTGCCGAGGCCAAACGGTTCTGCCGTCTGGTGGCGGATTATGATTTGGCCTGGTTTGAGGAGCCGGTGACGGCGGATGATATTCCCGGCTGTGCGGAGATCCGCGCCAGCACCGATATCCCCATCGCGGCGGGAGAAAGTGTTTTCACCCGCTTTGATTTCCGCGATCTGGCCTTGGCGCGGGCAGTGGATATTTTTCAACCCGATTTGGCGATCTGCGGCGGCATTACTGAAGCTATGCGCATCGCAGCCCTGGCCACGGCGCATCAGATCCGCCTGGCGCCGCACATGTGGGGCGGGCGATCATGTTCGCCGCCGGACTGCAGATCTGCGCCACGGCGCCGGCGGCCTTCACCGTCGAGTATTCATTGGGCCATAATCCCCTGATGCATGACCTGGTGGCGGAAACTTTCCCCGTGAAGGGCGGTCGTATCGATATTCCCGACCGGCCTGGCCTGGGCCTGACCATCGACCGGGATTTCGTCCGCACCTATTCGGTGGAGTAGGACGTCGCCAGACGGGCCCATGAAACGCGGCTTGGTCATCGCCCTGACCATGGGCGTGGCACTAGCCTGTCTGGCCGTGTCCATTGCCTATGTCTCGTTGTGGCGCGGCGATCATGACGGCTTGAACCATGCGGTGGGCCGAGGTCTCATCAACATGTGGACCGCTTCGCGATTGGTCGGAGCGGACCACACGGGCGATATTTTCGATTAGGACAAATTTGCCGCCGCCCGGCGCCAGTATATGGGAGAAGAAGTTCCTTTTCATTTCTGGTCCTATCCACCCCATGCCCTGGTGCTGAGCGAGCAGCTGTCCAGCCTGCCCTATCGTGGCGCGTTCGTAATATGGACCCTTTGCGGCATGGGCCTGATGTTTTATGTGGTACGAAATTTCTAGCCGGACAAATTCTCGCCCTGGCTGCTGTTGCTGGCGCCGTCCAGTTTCGTGAATGTTTTTCTGGGCCAAAACGGGTTTTTTACTGCCGCCCTGGCCCTGTCGGGATTCACGCTACTGCCCCGGCGGTCCATTCTAGCGGGCGTAATGTTTGGCCTACTGACTTTCAAGCCGCATCTGGGCATCATGATACCCATCGCCCTGCTGGCGATGGGGAATTGGCGGGCCATCATGGCGGCCAGCCTGACCGCGGGTTTATTCCTTGGCGCCTCGGTGTTGATGTACGGTGGCGATACCTGGACTCCACCTTACCCCATCAAATGCGCTTCATGACCGAGGGCATGGGGCCGTTTTAGCGGATGATGCCAAGCTGGCTCATGGCCGGACGGATCATCGCTCTGCTATTATGGCTTGCTCACCCCGTTCAGGCCGCCATGGCAGCGGCCGCCACCGTAATGGTTTACCGTGTTTTTCGGGGCGAGGGAGAATGGCATCTGAAGATCGCGCTGCTTTTCGTGGCAACCCTGGTAGCCAGCTCGCAAGGTTCTATACCAAAACACTTTGACCGAGACTCATTTAGGGGTTCCCCTTCTTAGCAATTCCTGAATCAATGATGGTGAATCGTTTGGGGAGGTCACCATGGGTGCTGCGATTGCTTTGCGGGAAGATTTTTCTGCTGCGGATTTGCGTCAACTGGCCAAAGCGAGCAAGGACGCGGCTCAGAGCCGGCGTCTACTTGCCTTGGCGGAGATATATGCCGGTGGCAGGCGCACAGAGGCAGCCAGGGTCGGTGCGACCGATCTTCAGGTCATCCGCGATTGGGTCCTGCGTTTCAATGCAGATGGTCCGGCAGGTTTGATTGACCGCAAGGCGCCAGGCAAACCGCCTGCTCTCAATAGTGCCCAACGCCAGGCGCTAGCGGCGATCGTCGAGAGCGGACCGATCCCGGCAATCCATGGCGTGGTGCGCTGGCGGTTGGTGGATCTGCGACACTGGCTCTGGCAGGAATTCGATGTCTCCATGGATGAAAGAAGCGTTGGCCGGATACTGCGGGCCATGAACTTCGTCAAGATGACCTCCCGTCCGCGCCACCATGCACAAAACCAATGGGCGCTTGATGATTTTAAAAAAACTTCCCCGCCCGTGTGGCGGAGATCCGCCAAACCTTGCCTCCCAATACGCCAATAGAGATTTGGTTCCAGGATGAAGCCCGCGTTGGTCAAAAGACCAATCTCACCCGGCGCTGGGCACGGCGGGGAACTCGGCCCAGTGCGCCGAAGGATCAACGCACCAAGTCGGCCTATATATTCGGCGCCATCTGTCCCGCGCGCGGTGTCGGTGCCGCCCTCGTTCTGCCACGCTGCAACACCCAGGCCATGCAATGGCATCTCGACGAAATCTCGTCTCAGATCAGCCAGGGCGCCCATGCCATCCTTATCCTGGACCAGGCCGGGTGGCACACCACGGGCAAGCTCATAATCCCACCAAACATCACCATATTGCCGCTGCCGCCAAGGTCGCCCGAGCTCAACCCGGTGGAAAACGTATGGCAATTCATGCGCGAAAACTGGCTATCCAGCCGGGTCTTCAAATCATATGACGAGATCGTCGCCATATGCGCAGAGGCCTGGACAAAACTGATCAAACAGCCATGGAGAATAATGTCAATCGGTCTCAGGAAATGGGCCATGGGTTCTAATCAATGTCGGTTGGTATAAGACGCTCACAGTGGTCTAAATTGGCACCAAATCCTCGATACATCCCGTAATCGACAACATGGACACACCTGGCGTGAACACCTCCCGCACGCCCATTTCCTTTAGCCGCACGATGTCCTCGCCGGGGATGATGCCGCCGCCGAGGACGGGGATGGTGTCGCCAGCCTCTGCGCGCAACAGCTCCATGATCTCGGCGAACAGGGTGAGGTGGGCGCCGGACATGATACTCACGCAGACAATATCCACGTCCTCCTCCACCGCGATAGCGACGATCATGGCCGGAGTCTGGCGCAGGCCGGAGTAGACCACTTCCATGCCGGCTTCGCGCATGGCGTGGGCCAGCACCTTGGCGCCACGGTCATGGCCGTCCAAGCCGGGTTTGGCGATCAGGACCCTAATGGGCGTTTTGCGCTCGCTCGCCATCAGATCGATGCCGCCCTGTATTCGCCGAATACCTTCCGTTCAATATCACAGATCTCGCCAATGGTGGCGTAGGCGCGCACCGCCTCTAGAATGGGATACATCAGGTTGCCGTCACCCCGCGCCTCGTCCTCCAACCGGGCCAGGGCGGCATCAACCACCGCGTTGTCACGCTCCCGGCGCAACTGTTGCAGCTTGGCGATTTGGGCGGCGACGATTTCCGGGTTCGGGCGGTGCAGCTCTATCTTCGGGTCACTGTCGTCCTGGAACCGGTTGACCCCAACCATGACCTTTTCGCCGGCATCTATCTGTTGCTGCTGGGCGAAGGATGCCTCGGCGATCTGCGCCTGGGCACGGCCTTCCTCAATGGCCTGCAACATGCCGCCCTCGGCCTCAATTTGAGCGATATAGAGGTTCACCTCCGCCTCGATCTGGTCGGTCAAGGCCTCCACGTAGTATGATCCGCCCAAGGGGTCGATGACTTCAGCGGCGCCGCTTTCGTGCGCCAGCACCTGTTGCGTGCGGAGCGCCACCAGGGCGGAATGTTCGGTGGGTATGGCCAGGGCCTCGTCAAAGGAGGCGCTGTGGAACGACTGCACCCCGCCCAGAATGCCCGACAGGGCCTGCAAAGCCACGCGGACAATATTGTTTTCCGGCTGCTGTGCGGTCAGGGTGCTGCCGGCGGATCCGGCGCCGGTGCGAAACATCAGTGAAGCCGTCTGTTTGGCGCCGAAGCGGTCCTGCAACAGGCGCGCCCACAGGCGCCGGGTGGCGCGGAATTTCGCAGCCTCCTGAAAAATATTGGCCGAGGCGGAAAAGTTGAAGGCCAGGCGCGGCGCGAAGGTGTCCACGTCCATGCCGCGCTCCAGACAGGCCTCGATATAGGTGATAGCATTGGCCAGTGCGAAGGCGACTTCCTGCACCAAGGTCGAGCCGGCCTCACGCACGTGATAGCCACAGATGTTGATGGCGTTCCAGCGTGGCAAATTCTCGGTGCAGTATTCGATTACATCGATAGTCAGGCGCAACGAGTGTCGGGGCGGAAAGACCTGCGTGCCCCGTGCGATGAATTCCTTCAGGATATCGTTTTGCGTGGTGCCCGAAATACGGTCGGCAGCCATGCCTTCCTTTTCCGCCACGGCCACGTACATGGCCAATGCAACATTGGCGGCGGCGTTCATGGTCAACGAAGGCGAGGCTTTCTCCAGGGGCAGACCGCTGAAAATGGTTTCCATATCCGCCAAACTGTCAACCGCCACGCCAACCACGCCGACCTCGCCCTTGGCACGTTCGTCATCGCTGTCGAAACCCAGCTGCGTGGGCAGATCGTAGGCCACCAACAGGCCGCCCTGACCCTGATTCAGCAGATATTCGAAACGCTCATGGGTTTCCTCCGGCGTACCGAAACCGGCATATTGCCGCATGGTCCACAGCCGGCCCTGATACATAGAAGGCTGAACGCCACGGGTATAGGGATATTGCCCCGGAAAACCAAGGTCGTTCTCATAGTCGCGGCCATCGCCATCCAGGGGCGTATACAGCCGTTGCTGTTTGACGTCCGAGGGCATGCGTTGGCGGCTGACCTTGGCCAGGGCGGGGTCCAGACGCTCAGCCTCCCAGCGTTCCTTGGCTTGTTGCAGCTTAGTTTGTTCGTACGGTTTATCCATGGGTCCGATCTCCCGGCCCCTAAGCTTACCCCACCTGCTTGACTAAAGCGATGTGCTGGGTCGGGTGAAAACCGGAGCGATAAAGAAAGCCCAACAATTCAAATCATCCAGGGCGATGGTGGTCTCCGCACTTTCAACGCGCAGGCCGTTCAGGTTAACCATCAATTGTGACAACAACGCCTGGCGATGCCATGGCCGGCAAAGTCGGGATGCACGCCGATGGTATCGATCACGGCGACCGCATCCGTGCGGCCAAAATCACCAAAATCCAGCTGTGCCATGATAAAGTCGGCGCCGATGCGGTCGCGGGGCAGGGCCTAGAAATTGTCGGCCCGCTCATTGTTATCTTCATTGTTGCCGTCATCGTCATCATCATCTGGCCCAAGACCGGCACCGTGCGCGGCATCGACGGCCACGGCGATGATATGGCGCGGCGTCTTGACGAAGCCGCCGGCAGCGAAAAACTTCGCCATCATATGATCGGTCCAGGCTATGGCGCCGTCAAGGTCATCGGATGCAAGGCGGCGAACCGCGTGTTCCGAACCTGTGGTTTTTGCGTTCATGGTCATCCCCCCAATAGCACGGGTATTTGGCAATATGAGGATAGGGCATTTTGTCTCGCCCCAGCCGCCAGATCAGGCCGCGCCGGTGGAAGCGGTGTAGCCGAACTGCAATTAGCGTCAAGGTTGACGTTAAATTTAGCTGAATTCCTTGCCTTTTCGATGCCCCTCACCCACACCGCCTATTAAAAATATGGCGGTATGGTGAGGGCATCCCCCCTATCTGCCGTATCGGAGTTGCTCTCAAATCGTTCGACTTGGTAAAAAGCAGCAGCCTCGATAGGCTTTCGGTGTTGGCTTCGTCCAGATATATTCTGTACAACAGATTTGACTACTAGCTTCAGACTGGGGGTACGGAGTGTTTCTTTTCGATCCTTTCCGAATGATCGCTGATATTGGGCGAGCTAATCGCAATATCTATTTTTGGGGTGGCGCGCTAAATATTCCGCAGGTCGTCGGGGGGGTGTTTTTTTTCGATCATGTCGAAGCCCAGTCAATCTTGGTCGTGGCGATCATCGGACTGATTGTAGCGGGTCAAATTCACAAAAAGGCTGCTTTTTCCCGCCTGATCGGAATGTGTCATTTACTATGGCTACTGCTATTGCCTTGGCTGATTTATAGGCTGGCAATTTTTGAGCACGCATTTTGGTTTGAAGCTTGGCTCTACTACACGTCAATCACCATTGCGGTTAGTTTGATATTTGATGCAATGGACCTCTATCGGTATTCCAAAGGACAAAAAACGTTCGCTTGGTCTGAGGACAAAAGTGGATAATGCCGCGATGGCAGCTTTTGGTACTCTTCAAGCATTAACCGGCGTCAGGCTGATGTCCGCTGATACCCTAGCTTCGAGTATCCCTCTCCGGCTTGCCCTCTACCTACCACAGAAAGTGCCGCCGAACCCTCCACACACACAACGCTCCAGAGCGTAGCGGTGGGATTTCCCAGGACCAGACGTTAGCGGATTGCTAATCCGTTGCACCGCTTCCATACTCAGACCATGCCCAGAACGACCGCAGCCACAGGCTTTTTTTCTGGCGTTCGTGACCGCCCTCATGTTGTTCGCCGCAACGCCCGTGGTGGCGGGGGATTTTGAGGATGGGGAGGCGGCGCTTGAAGCGGGTAACTGGCAGGGGGCTTTCCTACTGTGGCATCGGGCTATAGCCTTGGCTCATGGCATCTCTATAGCCCAAGCGCGGTAACGATCACCACACGTCAGTCACCAAACGTCGATCACCATACATCAATCCAGGGGCGCTTCTTGCCCTCGCGCACCGGAACAGGGGGCGCGGCGCGCAGGCCGGCCATGATCCATTCCCGCGTATCCGCCGGGTCGATAACATTGTCCAGCTCGAACAAGGCGGCGGTGTTGATGGCTTTGCCTTGGGCGTACATGGCGGCGACCATTTCCTCGTACTTGGCCATGCGCTCCTCGGGATCCTTGATCGCCATCAATTCGTCGCGGCGGCCCAGCTTGACCGCGCCCTCCAGGCCCATGCCGCCAAACTCGCCGGTTGGCCAGGAAATAGTGAAGAACGGCGCGTGAAAGCCGCCCGCCCCCATGCCCTGGGCGCCCAGGCCATAGCCCTTGCGCAGGACGATGGTGAAGGTCGGCACGGTAACATTGGCGCCGATCACGAACATACGGCAGCAATGGCGTACCAGGGCCTCCTTTTCCGCTTCGGGCCCAACCATGTTGCCCGGCGTATCACACAGAAAAACCAGGGGAATGTCATAGGCATCGCAAAGCTGCAGGAAACGCGCCGCCTTGTCCGAAGCGTCACTGTCGATGGCGCCCGCCAGATGACTTGGATTGTTGGCCACGATACCCACGGGACGGCCTTCTATCCGGGCCAGCGCCGTGACCATGCCGAGGCCAAAGCCCGCGCGCAGTTCCAGTACCGAGTCCGTATCGCAGATCTGCTCCACCACCTTGCGTACGTCATAGATACGCAAGCGGTCCTCCGGTATGGCCTGGCGCAGCAGCCGCTGATCGACGCATTCCCAATCTTCGATGGTGCCCTGGAAATAACTGAGATATTTCTTTGCCGCCTCAACCGCTTCTTCTTCATCCTCCACAGCGATATCGACCACGCCGTTGGGTACCTGCACCGACATCGGGCCCACTTCCTCGGGCCGGAAGACGCCCAGGCCACCGCCTTCAATCATCGCCGGGCCACCCATGCCGATGGTGGAGTTCGCCGTGGCGATGATCACATCACAACAGCCCAGCATCACCGCATTGCCGGCAAAGCAGCGGCCCGAGGTGATGCCTACCAAGGGCACCAGACCGCTGAGTTTGCCGAACAAGTTGAAGGCTGGTACATGCAGATTGGCGGCGAAAATCATGTCCGTATCGCCGGGTCGGCCACCGCCGCCCTCGGTAAAGAAGACCACCGGCAGACGCATCTTCTCGGCGATCTCGAACATCCGGTCCTTTTTCTTGTGGTTGTTCTTGCCCTGGGTGCCCGCCAGCACCGTGTAGTCATAGGACAGCACCATGCAGCGGGCGGCTTCGTCAGGAAATTGATGCCCATTGATCCGGCCCAGGCCGGTGATCAGACCATCCGCGGGCGTGCGCTCGATCAATTCCTCTATGGTGTGCATACGCCGCCGTGCCGCCATGACCAACGAGCCGAACTCGCTAAATGAACCCTCGTCGCACAATTGCTCGATATTTTCCCGTGCCGTACGTTGATTGGTCTTGCGCCGTCGGGCCACCGCGTTGGGGCGCTTGTCATCAAGGGTCATGCCCTGACGCTCCATGACCTCCGCCAGATCCGGGCGGATATAATCCAGATCCACCTCAACCACATCGCCGGCATCCGGGATCACCACGTCTTGTTCGGCCACATAGGCCAGGGCGTGGCCCTCAAACACGGTATCGCCAGGAGCCACCGGCAGCTGGCGCAGCACGCCGGAGATCTCCGCCTCGATCACGTGCTGCATCTTCATGGCTTCCATGACCAGCACCTGGCGGCCCGGATAGACGTCATCGCCCTCGGCCACGTCGATGCTAACGATGGTGCCTTGCATGGGCGCGGGGATAGCAACGGTGCCGTCGGGACCGGAGAGATTATCGGTTGCGGCCGCAGCGGCCGGTGCGGCCTCTGATTTGCCGTGGCTCAATATTGCCAGAGGGTCGGAGGCATCGACCTTGACGCCGACCAAATTGCCGTCCGCCGGCGCCTCGCTTGCCGGTTCGAAGAACATGCGCTGATGCGCCGCGCCGCTGACTAGGGCATCAAGATGGGTATCGATAAAGTGTGTGTTGATCCCACCGGCCTGGAATTCGGAATGACACAACAGGTTTTGCAGAAACGGAATGTTGCTGGACAAACCGGCAATGCGGCATTCGCATAACGCCCGATAAGTCTTCCGCGCCAGGACGGAAAAATCATTGCCCGGCTCATGCACAATCAGTTTGGCCAGCAGGGAGTCATAACTGGGCGAGGTGCGATAGCCGGCATAGCCGAAACTATCGACGCGCACGCCGGGGCCCGAGGGCATCTCGAAACTTTCTAGGATGCCGCCCGAGGGGCGCACGCCGCCATCGGCCCCAATGGTTTCCATGTTGATACGGACCTGCATGGCCTGGCCGCGCGGCGCGGCGGCCTCGACCTGGGTCAGGCCCAGCTCCGCCAGGGAAGCGCCACCGGCGATACGTAGCTGGGCCTGTACCAGATCAACGCCCCAGACTTCCTCAGTCACCGTATGTTCGACCTGCAAACGGGGATTGGCCTCGATAAAAAAGAACTCGTCACCGGCAACCAGAAATTCGAAAGTGCCGAGGCTACGGTAATCTACGGCAACGGCCAGAGCGACCGCCGCCTGGGTCAGCCTATCCCGCAAATCTGGCGCCAAGCCTGGTGCGGGAGCCATTTCCACCAGCTTTTGATGGCGGCGCTGGATCGAGCATTCCCGCTCCCCCAGATGACAGATGGCGCCGCTGCCATCGCCGATGATTTGAATTTCCACATGGCGGGGTTGATCCAACAGACGTTCGACAAAGACATCGCCGTTGCCAAATGCCTGTAAGGCCTCAGCCTGGCACGTCTCCAAGGCAGCAGCCAAATCGTCTCTGTCGCGGATCGTGCGCATGCCCCTACCGCCGCCGCCGGCTATGGCCTTGATCATGGTCGGGCCGTTGGCATCGAAAAAGGCTTCCGCTGCCGCCAGATCCGTCGCGCCCTGGCTGCCCGGCAACACGGGCACGCCGTTTTTTTCCGCCAGATCACGGGCGGTGGCCTTATTGCCGAACATGTCCAGGGTTTCCGCACCCGGCCCCACAAAGGCGACGCCCGCCTGGCCACAGGCGTTGGCGAAATCCGCGTTCTCGCTCAAGAAACCATAGCCCGGATGAACCGCATCGCAGCCCTTTTCCCGGGCGATGGCAAGGACAGCCGCGCCATCCAGATAGGCCGGCACGCCACGGCCTGGCAATGCCACGGCTTCATCCGCTTTGCTCAGGTGCAGGGACTCCGCCTCATCCTCAGCATACACGGCCACCGTGGGGAGCCTCAGGTCAGCGGCGGCGCGCAGAATGCGGATGGCGATTTCGCCGCGATTGGCGACCAGCAGTTTCTGAATACTCATGACAATGGGTTTCCTTTGCTTTGGGATTTTGCACTCTTCTATAAAGACGGTTCGGCCAAATGCCAGTCGGTCACTGCCTGATATGCGGCGCCGGCGCGTAGCAACATCGGCTCCCGCCACCAGGCCGCTTCCATTTGCAGACCGATTGGCAGATCGTTTGGATCAAAGCCGCAGGGTAGCGACAACCCTGGATTGGCGCCAAAACCGCCCGCGTAGGTATTGCGGGAGGCATCGCGGGTCGCCTCCAATAGCGATTTGTCCTCCTTGATGGGCGGCGGCGGTGCCGGCGTAGTCGGAGAAATCAGAATATCGATATCCTGATACAGATCAGCCAGGGTGCGCTGCCAGGCCTCCCGGGCACGGCAAGCATTGGCGTAATCCACACCACTGAAGCTCCGGCCCACCAGCATGCGCTCCAACACCGCGGGCGAAAACAGTTCCGGATGGTTGTCCAGGCGTTCGGCGTGATAGGCGCAGGCATCGGAGTAGATCTGAATGGTAGCCCATTTATGGGTGTTTTCGGCGCCATCCACATCAACCTCGAACACCTTCGCGCCCTGAGACTCCAAGACACCCACGGCCTGCGAGACCGCCTCAGCGATGCCCTCGCCGCAATCCGAAAAATAGTGATTGCGCGGAATGCCCAGGCGCAAACCGGCCACGCCATCATGCAGGCTAGGCAGAAAATTACCCAGGTTAGGCGCCGATGTTGACGCGAAGCCTGGTTCTTCGTGAGCCGTCACCGCCAAAATATAGGCAAGGTCTTCCACCCGCCGGGCCATGGGGCCGATGGTGTCATATCCAACGCTAACTGGGGTGGAGCCATGATTGGGCACCCGGCCATGGGTCGGGCGTAGGCCGGCGATGCCGTTCATGGCGGCGGGCAGGCGGACCGAACCGCCGGTATCTGTGCCCAATGCCCCCTGCGCCATGCCAGCGGCGACCACGGCGCCGGAGCCGCCCGAGGAACCGCCGGGCACCTTTGATTGGTCCCAGGGATTGCGGCATTGCCCGCTGACCGGATTATCCGAGCGGATGCCGAATGCCAATTCTTGCATGGCGGCCTTGCCCACGATGACGGCGCCAGCGGCTTTCAGGCGTTGCACCACGAAGGCGTCCTGGTTTGGCACCACATCCTTGAAATGCAACGAGCCCGACGTGGTCCGCACCCCGGCGGTCTGGATATTGTCCTTAATGGCGAATGTCATGCCGTGCAACAGGCCCAACCAGCCGCCCGCCGCCGCCGCTTTATCAGCGGCATCCGCCGCCTCGCGGGCCTGCTCGGCGGTGACCGTGATCATGCCGTTGATGACGTCGTCATGGGCCTCGATAACGGCAAGGGCGGTTTCCAGATTTTCGCGGGCACTAACTGGCATTGAGGTCCTCGTTACGGATTTTTGCCGCCTGGAAGGCGGGCCGGGCACAGGCATGGTCGCGGTAGGCACGGCAGGATGGGGGCAGTTCGACCCCGTAGCGTTCGGCGAAATCAATGGTGGTTGCCAACAGGATATCGGCGGCTGAAATTTGCTCGCCAAAAATATAAGGATCGAATTCGGCCACAGCGGGCGCCACGGCGTTGATCTGTTTTAGGCAATATTCCGCCGCCGAGGCCACCGCCACCGGCGCCTCACCATAGATCTCGGGCAAGAATTTATGCCGGCGGATCACGTACAGAGCATGGGCATCCATCTCCATCATGGCGAAATAGCTCCACTCGTCCGCCCTGGCCTGGTCTTCCACGCTCTGGGAGAGATGGGCATCCGTGCCCTCGCCATAGGCGTTGAACAGGTAGTTCACGATGGCTGGACTTTCCGTCAGGGTGAAATCGCCGTCCTGCAGGCAGGGGATCTTTTGCTTTGGATTATGGTCGGTGTATTCCGCTGTCAGGGTCTCGCCGCTGCGCGACTGGATCGGGCGAAACTGATAGTCTAAGCCCAGCTCGTGCAGGGCCCAATGTACCCGTAGGGCCCTGACCGAAATCGCACCCCATAGAATAATGCCGTCACTCATTCATCCAACCTTCCTGCAAGAATCCATCGACGGCACGTTGCAGGGCGCCGCGCTGGTTTTCGATCAACATAGAATGGGTGGCGCCGCCGATCATGACATAGCGCCGTTCAATATCGTTAGACAGAAGCCCAAACGCGGCCCGGCCCTGCTCCGGCCTGGTCTCCCGATCCCATTCGCCGACCACGATCATGGTCGGCGCGGCAATCAGGCCGGGATCATAGGGCCGCACGCCGCTTTGCAGACGCTCCTGGACATCCTTGACCACGCCGGCCGGGGCACGGGCTTGCGGCGGATCATGGCGGACAGATTCGGGATCGGTTGCCAGGAAGGCCTCGGCCCAGGCCGCCATATGCGCCGGGCTGGCAATAGAGGCGATCTGGCCATCATCCAACTCCCGGCACCAGCGGGCAATCGCCGCCGCCGCATCCACCATGCGGTAGGCGCCGGGCATCTGGCCCGTGGATATGGCGCCCCCCGTACCCATCCAGGCGCAGCCATAGAGAACCAGGCGTTCCACTTTCCTGGGCTGTTGGCCCGCGTACGTGCCGCAAATCATGGTGCCCCAGGAATACCCGATCAGGGCTAGGCGGGGTAGCTGCCGTTGTGCAAGAATGAAATCGATGACTTTCGTGACATCGGCCACCGCATCAACCGTACCCACCACGGGGGGATTGTCGCCGGCGGGCGTCGACATCTCGGCTGGGCGATCGGACGCGCCATAGCCCAGCAGATCGACGCACCAGACATCAAAGCCCGCGCGCGCCATGATATCCATCCAGGATTCGCCGTCGATGGCATAGTCAAAGGTCACCGTCGATGGATAGGTCGCGCCATGGACGAACAGCACCGTCCGGGCCGGTGAGACGCCGCTGCGGTCAGATAACTGTTTGTTGCGTACGAACACGGACAAGCCGGCCTGGGTCATGGGTGTTTCAACGAAGGTCGGCGCCACGGCGTTGACACGGATGCTCTGTTCCGCCAACTCGAACGCCATGGCCTTGGTCAGGCCTTCGAGCGCGAATTTCGAGGTCGAATAGACGCTGCGGTCAAGCAGAGCCCGATGCCCGGCCTGGGAAGACATGTTGATGATGGAGCCGCCGTGACCGTTCCCCGCCATCAAACGCGCGGCGGCCTGGGCCGCAAAAAAGGCGGCGCGCAGGTTCAGGTTCATGACCATGTCGTAGGTTTCGGCATCCACTTCCAAGAACGGTTGCGGTCTATTGGTGCCAGCGTTGTTCACAAAGATCTGGAAGGGTGGCAGTTTCCCCAACATGGCGGCCAGATCATCGCAGTTGGTGACATCAATGGCCAGTACATGCGCAGTGCGGCCCAGTTGTTGAATCTCCTTGGCGACGGCTACCAGATCATCCTGATTGCGCCCGATTAGAGCCACATCGGCGCCGGCGCCGGCCAGGGCCAGGGCACAGCCTTGTCCCAGGCCCTTGGATGCACCAGTGACAACCGCCAATTGTCCGTCCAGGCGAAAGCCCTCTATCGTTTCAGTAACCATCACGACTGCTTCGCTTTGTGGGCCGCCAGCGCCATCAGCCGCCGATCCCGCCAATTGCGCCGCTCCGCCAGTTTGTCCGTGGGCAGCGCAGCCCGGCGTTCCTTGTCCACATCGCCGATCAGGCCAGCGCTCCAAGGCTTTGGGTCGGTGCGAGATTTCTGGATCGAATGATACAACGGTCCAAGGCGTTCGGCATAATCCGCCACGCCGCCCGGCGCGTTCAGATCAATGGTTTCGAACGGGCCCATGAAGGACCAGCGCAGGCCCAGGCCCACGGACACCGTCTTGTCGATATCTTCGGCTGAGGCATAGCCTTCCTCGAACAGATCCCAGGCTTCACGCAGCAAAGCGCCTTGCAGGCGGTTGAGAATGAAGCCTTCGACCTCGCGTCGCACCAGCACGGGGGATTGGCCGACACTCGTCATCAGCGCCAGGGCGGCATGAACGCTGTCCTGTGCCGTCCAGGGCGTTGGTACCACTTCGACCACGGGTACCAGATAGGGCGGATTGACCGGATGGGTGACCAGGAAACGCTCCCGGTTCGCCGCATGTTCGGTGAAGGCGGAACCAGGAATGCCGGAGGTGGAGCTGCCAACGATAGCGCCATCATCCAGCAAGGGGCCAATGGCATTGGAAATTTCCGCTTTCACCTCCGTTTGCTCCAACACGGATTCCTGGACAAAGCACGCGCCCTTGATCACATCCTCCAGGCAACCGCATACCTGAATGCGGGCCAGGATAGCAGCAGGGTCATCCACAAGATCATAGCTTTTCAGGTCATCCAGCTGCCGCCCGATCACGGCCTTGAATTCGTCTCGAATAGTGGGCGCGGCATCATAAACGCGGACTTGCTCGCCGGCGCGGGCGAAAACGATACTCCAGCCACCCCCAACCAGGCCGGCCCCGACAATACCTATATGACCCGCCATCAGGCCGGTTCTACCGCCGTGTATGGCGGCACATTACGGCCGCCGTAACGGCGTACCCGTGCATTGGCCTGTTCCGCATGGCCGGCGAAACCTTCCAGCATGCACAGGCGAGAGCAATATTCCCCCACCAGGGCGGAGGCCTCGTCGGTCAAAACCCTTTGATAGGTATGGGTCTTGATGAACTTGCCGACCCACAGACCGCCCGTATATCGCCCGGCCCGCTTGGTAGGCAGGGTATGATTGGTACCGATCACCTTGTCGCCATAGGAGACATTGGTGCGCGGACCGAGGAACATGGCGCCATAGTTGGTCATGTTATCCAGATAATATTCCGGATCCCCGGTCATCACCTGGACATGTTCAAAGGCCAGGCGGTCGGCCTCCGCCAGCATCTCCTCGTCGCTGTTGCACAAAATGACAGCGCCGTAATTGTCCCAGGCCTCTCGCGCGATTTCCGCTGTCGGCAGGATCGCCAGCTGACGCTCGACCTCGGCCAAGGTGTCCTTAGCCAGGGCTTCTGAGGTGGTCAATAGCACGGCGGGAGAGGTCGGCCCGTGCTCGGCCTGGCCCAACAGGTCGATGGCGCAGAGCTCGCCATCGCTAGTGTCGTCGGCGATGATCAAGGTCTCGGTCGGCCCGGCGAACAAATCAATTCCGACCCGGCCATACAATTGCCGCTTGGCCTCGGCCACGAACATGTTGCCCGGCCCCACCAGCATATCGACGCCGCAGACGCTTTCAGTTCCGAGTGCCATAGTAGCGACGGCCTGGATGCCACCCAGGACCAGAATTTCATCCGCGCCGCCCATGTGCATGGCGGCGACGATGGCGGGATGGGGTGCGCCGCCCTGCGGCGGGGCCGACGCCACAATGCGCGGCACGCCGGCAACCTTGGCCGTGACCACAGACATATGGGCCGAGGCGACCATAGGGTATTTGCCCCCCGGTACATAGCAACCGACGGAATTCACGGGGATATTCTTGTGGCCCAGGACCACGCCGGGCATGGTTTCCACCTCTACATCCCGCAGGGCGTTCTTTTGATGCTGGGCGAAGTTGCGCACCTGTTCCTGGGCAAAGCGGATATCGTCCAGATCACGCTTGGCCACCTTGGCCATGGCACTCTCGATCTCGGCTTCGGATAGGCGGAAGTTTTCCGGCTTCCAGCTATCGAATTTTTCCGACAATTCGCGCACCGCCATATCACCACGGTCCTGGATATCACCCAAAATGGCCTCGACCTGGGCCCGCACCTTGGCGTCGGCATCGTCCACTTCCGCCTGGCCGAGGCCCTGTTTTAGATATTTCGCCATTGTTTTCCTCCGAATATGCTCTGCCGCCAACCCTATCTCATCTTTTCCGACAATCGAAATGTTATGCTATGGAGGCGGTAGCCATCGGGTCGGAGGTTCTTTTGTGGGGTATGCGAGTGATGAATGGACAAATGAAGCGGTCGCCGAGGATCGCCGTGATTGGCGCCGGCATGTCGGGCATTCTTAGCGCCATAAAGTTGCAGGAAGCCGGCATTGCCGATTTCACCATCTATGAAAAAGCCAACCGCCTGGGCGGCACCTGGCGCGACAATACCTATCCCGGCCTGTGCTGTGATGTGCCATCGCACATGTACCGCTATTCCTTCGAGCCGAACGCGGAATGGAGCCACCATTTTTCCCCCGGGGCCGAGATCCAGGCCTATTTCGAAGCCGTGGCGCGGAAATACAAGGTCGAGAATTTCATCAAATACAACAGCGAGATAACCCGGGCCCGCTATCAGGACCGGAAATGGCATATAGAACAGGGTGAAGAAACCCTGGACGTGGTCGATATCATCATCTCGGCCGCCGGTGTTTTGCACCATCCGGTCTATCCCGACATAGATCGCGTGGATGATTTCGCCGGCGCGGTTTTTCATTCCGCCCGTTGGGACCATGGCGTACCCTTGGATGGCAAGCGTATCGGTATTATCGGCACGGGCTCCACTGCCGTGCAGATCACCGACGATCTGATCGACAAGGTTTCGCATCTGTCCTTGTTCCAGCGCACGGCGCAGTGGATCTTTCCACAAGAAAATCCGGCCTTCACCGAACAGGAGAAGCAGGTTTTCCGAGATCAGCCCGAAGCCATGGACGAGCTGCATGCCTCCCTTACCCACCTGTTCGCCGATACCTTTGGCCGTGCGGTGATCGGCGACAAGGAGCAGATGCAGCGGGTGGAGGATACCTGCCGGGCTAACCTGGAGGACAATGTCCGCGATCCCGAATTGCGCGCTAAGCTGACCCCGGACTATCAGGCCGCCTGCAAGCGCCTGATCATTTCACCCGGCTTTTACCAGGCAATCCAGAAGCCCAACGCTGAACTGGTTACCCAGCCGATCGACCGGGTCGAGGCCGGCGGTGTGCGCACCAGGGATGGCCGTTTGCACGGAATGGATGTGTTGGTTCTGGCCACGGGCTTTGATGGTCACAGCTTCATGCGGCCTATGGACCTGATCGGCAGGGACGGAGTAGATCTGAAGGACGTCTGGGCCGAGACAACCCAGGCCCATCGTTCCATTTCGCTGCCGGGCTTTCCCAACTACTTCATGCTGGTGGGGCCAAACAGCCCGATCGGCAATTTCTCGCTAATCGATATTTCCGAACGGCAGCTGAGCTATATCATGCAGCTGATCGAATTGTGGCGCGGAGGAGAGGTCAACGAAATCTCCGCCAGGCAGGATGCCGCCGACCGTTTCAATGCCTCGATCAAGGCTGCCATGGGCAACACGGTCTGGGTCACGGGCTGTCAAAGCTGGTATCTGGACAAACATGGTAATCCCGCCATGTGGCCATTTACCTTTGACAAATTTTGCGCCGATATGTCAGCGCCGGATCTGGAAGAATACGAACTGGTTTCCTGATCCACTGAGTACGCTATGATCGAAATCACCTATTCACTATGAGAAGATGACCGCCATGCCTTCCTTCGATATCGTCTCGCGCACGGAAATACCCGAGGTTGATAACGCCATTCAGGGCGCCACGCGGGAGATCTCCACCCGTTTTGACTTCAAGGGCAGCCAATGCAGCATCGAGCGGGTGGAAGAAGTGCTGACCCTGCGGGCCGACGACGACCTAAAACTGAAACAGATGCAGGAATTGCTGCGCGGCCATCTGGCCAAGCGCAAGGTCGATCACAACGCCTTTGATTTTCAGGAGCCGGAGAAAGCTTCAGGCAACACTATTCGCCAGACTGTGGCGATCAAACAAGGGATTGAGCGGGACTTGGCGCAAAAAGTCGTCAAGGCCGTCAAGGCCGCCAAGCTGAAGAAGGTTCAGGTCGCCATTCAGGGCGACGAGCTGCGCGTCACCGGCAAAAAGCGAGATGATCTACAAGCTGCCATCGCCATGATCAAGGACATGAAGCTGGAACAGCCTCTACAGTACGTGAATTTCCGCGATTGATTAATATGGGGACAGATTAATCTGTCCCCATATTGAAACCCTACCAAAAACTAGCTGGCGGTATCCTTGAAGCTATCCCGCTCGGACACTTTTGCGAAATAGGCTTGCAGGTTGGGGCAGTTCGCCATGTTTTCCTGGCCCTCGGGGAACATCTGTACTGCCGCCAGGATGGGCATCAGGAAACAATCGGCCATGGTGAAGCTGTCACCGCCCAGATAGCCGTCCGCCACGGCGGCTTCCAGAAAGGCGAACATTTTCGGCAGCCGCTTCACGGTCTGGTCAATCACATCGCGCACCACGTTGCCGTCCTTGTCCTTGTGGAAGGCATATTCCACCACGTAACGGCGCATCAACATCTGATCGACCGATGTATTCACGGCCATGATCCAACGGTTGACAGCCGCGGCGCCCTTCGGATCGGTCGGGACCAGGGCCGGACCGTCAAAGGCGGTGTCGATGTAATGGGCGATGGCATATGTCTCCGCCATATCCTGGCCGTCATGACGGGCCACCGGGATTAGGCCCAGGGGATTGATCGCCTTGACCTCGTCGGAATGGGGCATGGCGGGAATATGCTCATAAGGCACGCCCTTTTCCTGAGCCACCATGCGCGCCGTGCGCACGAAGTTAGAGCGCGGAAAGCCGATAATTTCCAAAGCCATGTGTTCTCTCCATTTTCCCGATTTGTATGCGTTGCCGCCAAACTACGGCTGAAGCACCGCTCCCGACAAGGCCGAAAAACAAAATGTCCTAAATCGCGGCGCCCTTCATCAGGATCGCCTTCTTCACGGCATTCGCCTTATCCCGAAAAGCCATGGCGTCTGGGTGCATGTTCGCTCGGGGTCGGGGCACTGGGTCAAAGTGGTCATACCGGTCCTCGCCACGCACCAGTAGCGAAGTGGTGCGTCCGCCGATCTGTTTGCAATAGGTTGGGATGTAGCGGATCACGAAACCATGGCGCGGCAGGTCGCTCCGGTTAAACTCAGAACCATGTACGATCAGGACATGATGCAAGGACATCTCCCCCGGTTGCAGGACTAGATCGACCGCCTCGTCCTCATCCACCGCCACATCCAGCACCTGGCCGCGGCTCAGCAGATTTTCCGCCACGTAAGTATCGCCATGCCCCAACTGCCCCTGGTGGTGGCTGCCGGGCACCACGCGCATGCAGCCGCTTTCCGGGGTGCTGGGGGTAAGTGCTACCCAGGCGGTAATGATATCAGCGGGCTCGAGCCCCCAATAGGTCAAATCCTGATGCCAGGATACGAAGCTGGGATCGTGGGGTGGCTTGGAAAAAAATCCCGCCGACCAGCACAGGATATCCGGGCCCAGAACCTCTTCCACCCGGTCCACGATCGCCGGATTGCAGACCAAATCAAATAAATCCGGAAAGATATGATGCGCATTGGAACCCAACAGGCCCTTGGCCTCGGTTCCATGGTCATTATAGATCTCGGTGATTTTTTCGGCCAGATGTCCGGCCTCCGCCTCCGGCATTATCCGGATCGGGCTAAGATACCCCTGCGCCTGGTAGGCGCCGCCCACGGCCGCGCCAACCGTCGTGGTTTCCGGCATTTCCCCATTTCCCCAAGTTTCCACTTGAACAAACTGGGCGGCATGATAGGTGCTGGATCGCGGATGTGCAAACCCTCGGCCAAGGCAAACGAAAGCAGGCGGCGTTAACTGATAGTTGACAGCACGCGCGCCTGGGCGGCTAAATTGAACCGCGATGCTGTATATTCCTTGCCAATTGTCTTTGGGAGTTACACGATGAACATCATGCCCAATTCCGCCGCCGCGCGCGACGTCGCCTATTATATTCATCCCCAGACCAATCTGCGCCGCCATGCCGAAGTCGGCCCGGTCATTGTCTCGCACGGCGACGGTGTCCATGTGGTGGATGAAAATGGTAACCGCTATATGGAGACGGTGGCTGGTCTGTGGTGCGCCGCTCTTGGCTTTTCCGCCAATGAGCGGATCGCCAAGGTGGCCTATGAGCAGATGCTCAAACTCGGCTATTACCACACCTACCGCCACACCGCGAACGAGAGCAGCATCGATCTGGCCGAAAAGCTGATCCAATTGGCCCCGGTGCCCATGTCCAAGATACTGTTCCAATGCTCCGGCTCGGAAGCAAATGACACGGCGGTAAAGCTGGCCTGGTATTATCAGGCGGCCATGGGCCGGCCGGAAAAGAGCAAGATCATCGGGCGGGAGCGCGGGTATCATGGCAGCACCATCGCCGCCGTCTCGGTCTCGGGCAAGCCGGACATGCATGCCGATTTCGCCCTGCCCCTGCCGATGATGCGGCACACGGAATATCCGCACTATTATCGCAGCCACCATGATGGGGAATCGGAGGAGGAATTCGCCACCCGTATGGCCCAGGCCCTGGAAGACCTGATTCTGGCCGAGGGGCCGAACACCGTGGCAGCCTTTTTCGCCGAGCCGGTGATGGCGGCGGGCGGCGCCATCGTGCCGCCGAAGACATATTTCGCCAAGATGCAGGCGGTATTGAAAAAATACGATGTGCTGTTCATCGCCGACGAAGTTGTCTGCGGTTTCGGCCGCACGGGCAATTGGTGGGGCAGCCAGACTTTTAATCTACAGCCCGACATGATTTCCTGTGCCAAGGCACTGTCGGCGGCATATCAGCCGATTTCTGCACTGATGCTGAATGACAAAATGCATCAGGCCATGCTGGCGCAAAGCGACAAGCTGGGCGCCTTTGCCCATGGCTATACCCATGCTGGTCATCCCGTTACCACCGCCGTCGCTCTGGAAGTCATCAAGATTTACGAGGAAATGGATATCGTCGAACGGGCCCAGCGGATCGGCGGACGCATGAACGCGGGACTGCAGGCTTTTGCCGATCATCCCTTGGTCGGCGATGTGCGCGGCGTCGGCATTCTGGCGGGCATGGAGCTGATGAAAGACAAGGCAACGCGAACGCCATTCGAAGGCGGTCGCGCGGGGGCAACCATGGACAGGTATGGCCGCGAAAACGGTCTGATCCTGCGCATCATCGGCGACCGTCTGGCCTTTGCGCCGCCCCTGATCATCACCGAGGCCGAGATCGATGACATGCTGGAGAAACTGGGCCACACCCTGGATCAGGCACACGCGGAACTATCCGCCGAATGATCCGGGTTGCCTTCGATATAGGCGGCACCTTTACCGACTTTGTCCTGCACGATAGCCAAGGCGACCAGGGCAATGGGGGCGAAAGCCATTTCCTGAAAATCCCATCAACGCCGGACGATCCCAGTAGGGCGGTGCTGGCGGGCTTAGAAAGCCTGTTCCAGGAGGCTGGGGCCAAGGCCCGTGACGTCGCCTCGGTGCTACACGCCACCACCGTAGCCACCAACGCGGTGCTGGAGCGCAAGGGCGCGCCCACTGGTCTGATCACCACGGAAGGTTTCCGCGATGTCCTGATCATCGGCAGGCAAAAACGCTACGAGACCTACGATCTCTACATTGCCAAGCCTGAGCCCCTGGTGCCCCGCCGCCATATTGTCGAGGTGAAGGAACGTCTGGACAACGATGGCGCCGTGGTTACCCCGTTGGACATGGTGTCCGTGGACCGGGCCATTGACGCCTTGCTGGCGTCCGGGCGCGAGACGGTGGCGGTATCCCTGCTGCATGCCTATGCCAACCCGGAGCATGAACAAGCCATCCGGGCGCGGATCCAAGCGCGGGCTCCAGAGTTATCGGTATCGTTATCATCGGAGGTGGCGCCCAAGTTCCGTGAGTATGAACGCACCAACACCACCGCCGCCAACGCCTATATAAAGCCAATCGTCGAACGCTATATCGAAGGCTTGCAAGAAGCCCTGCGCCGGCGTGGCCATGACCGCGATCTGTTCATCATGCAATCCAGCGGCGGGCTGGTCTCCCCCGCCATCGCCAAGGATTACCCAATTCGGATCATTGAATCCGGCCCCGCCGCCGGCGTCCTGATGGGCGGTATCGTGGGCAAGGAGCAAGGCCGGGAACACGTCATCACTTTCGACATGGGCGGCACCACCGCCAAGCTGGGCGCTGTCGATGGTGGGTCGCCGGCCATCATGCCCACATTCGAGATCGACCATGTGCGCTACAAGAAGGGCAGCGGCCTGCCGATCAACGTCCCGGCGGTGGAATTGTTGGAGATCGGCGCGGGCGGCGGTTCCATCGCCCGGGTGGAAATGGGCATGATCGCCGTTGGGCCGGATAGCGCCGGTGCCACGCCCGGCCCCATCTGTTATGGCCAAGGTGGAACGCAGGCAACCATTACCGATGCCAATCTGGTGCTGGGCTATCTTGATCCGGACTGGTTCAACGGTGGCACCATGGTGTTGGATGGGGATGCCGCCGGCAGAGGCATCATGCGGGATATCGGCAAGCCATTGGGTTTGGAATTGGGTGCGGCGGCCTGGGGCATTCATCTGGTCGCCACCATGAACATGGAAAACGCCCTGCGCATCGTCTCGGTCGAGCAGGGCCGCGATCCCCGGCACTATGCCATGATCGCCTTTGGCGGGGCCGGCCCCCTGCATGCCGCCCGCCTGGCACGCTTGGTGGGTATACCGGAGGTTATCGTCCCGTTTGGCGCCGGCGTCGGCTCCGCCATCGGGTTGTTGCAGGCCGCGCCCCGGATCGATGTTTCCACCACCCGGGTGATGATGCTGGATGAAAATGCCGGCCCCGCCATCGCCAAGGTCTATGCGGAGCTTGAAGCACGGGCACACAAGGACATCGCCCAGTTCGATAATGCCGCGCCACCGCAATGGTCCCGACACGGCTATATGCGCTATGCCGGCCAGGGTTTCGAGGTCCAGGTGCCATTGCCCGGCGGCGCCATTGCGGGGGATTTCAGCGCCCGCGCCGTTGCCGCGTTCAACGAAGCCTATTTGCAAAAGCACAAATTCCTAGACCCCGACGCGCGGATCGAGGCAGTGGACTGGACCCTAGTGGCGACCCTACCCAGCGGCCAGGAGGGCGCGGTGATCGGTCAGGCGCGCGCACCTGATACGCCAAGACGAAGCGGCAGCCGCTTGGCCTGGTTCCCAGAGGCCGGCGGCTATGTGGAGACGCAAATAATCGACCGCCAGGCTCTAGCCAATGGCGCCACCATCACCGGCCCCGCCATCATCGAAGATCCGGACAGTACAACGGTACTGCTGCCCGGCGATTTGGCGCGGCTTAGCGGACCGAAGCATCTGATCATCAATATTGCGCGGGAGGGCACCACATGAGTGCTACAGCGGTCGATCCCATCACCCTGACGGTGATTTGGAATACCCTGATGTCCATCGCCGAGGAACTGGGCACGACCTTGCGCAACACCGCCTTCTCGGAAGGTGTCCGCGAAGGCGATGATTTCGCCACCGCCATTTTCGACCGTACGGGACGGCTGATCGCGCAGGGAAATTTCAGCCCCGGTCATCTTGGTTCCATGCCTGCCTGTGTGCGGCATGCCATCGATTATTTTCCGCCCGAGAGCCTGCAAGCTGGCGATTCCATTCTGCTGAACGACAGCCTGATGTGCTCCGGCCATTTCCCGGATACCTTTCAGGTCATGCCCATATTCGTGGACGAAGACCTTGTTGGCTTTGTCGCCTGCTCGGCCCATCAGGTGGATATGGGCGGCGCGGCGCCGGGCAGCCAGAAGGTTCATGGCGTCACGGAATCTTTTCAGGAAGGGTTGCGCATTCTGCCCGTGCGTTTCGTCCGTAGCGGCAAGATTGACGAGGATATTTTGCGCCTGGTTCTGGGCAACGTGCGCATGCCCGACAAGGTCCGCGGCGACCTTTTGGCTCAGCATACGGCAAACCTAAGCGCTGCCAGCCGTCTGCAACAGCTGTTTCGCGAGCATGGTGACGAGACCCTGGCAACGGCCTACGAGATCATTCTCGACCGCTCGGAAGCAGCCATGCGCGAGGCCTTGGCGGCGGTGCCGGCAGGCACCTACAGTTTCGACGATTGCATGGACGATTACGGCCCGGACACCGATCCCATCAAGATCGCCGTCGATGTCACCTTTGATGGTGTTGGCGCGGTGGAGCTCGACTTCTCCCGCTCCTCTGACATGGTGCCCGCCGCCATCAATTCCTACATCAACTACACCCGTGCCTATGCCATTTTTGCCATCAAGGTGTTTTGCGATGCCTTGCAGCCGCAAACGGCGGGCAGCATGCGGCCGATAACGGTGACGGCGCGGGAAGGCTCGTTCTTTAATCCCACCTTCCCGGCACCATCGGGCGGGCGGGCGATCTTGCAAATCCGTATTTTCGATGCCATCAACGGCGCCATCGCCCAGGCCCTACCGCATCGGGCCATGGGCGCCTTCGCGCATTGGTCGAACCCTAACATCGGCGGCACCAACGACGAAACCGGGCGCCCGTTCGTAATGTATGATCTTTCCCTCGCCGGCTATGGCGGCCGCAAGGGCAAAGACGGCGTCGAGGCCTTGAGCCCGGTGATGAACTGTTCCAACATCCCGGTGGAAGTGCACGAGACCCACAATCCGGTCCGCGTGCGCAGCCTGGAGCTCATTCCCGATACGGGCGGGGCTGGGCAATGGCGTGGTGGTTGCGGCCTGCGCAAGGATATCGAGCTGTTGAATTCCGCCGCGGTGCTCTCGCATCTGGGCGACCGTCACCGTTTTCAACCCTATGGCCTGTTCGGCGGTGAAGCTGGCAGCCTGGGCGAGACTTTGCTGAACCCCGATGGCAATGCCGAGCCACTGCATTCCAAAGGTATGTATGATCTGAAGCGGGGCGATGTGATCAGCTTCCGCCTTTCGGGTGCGGGCGGCTATGGCCCCGTGGCGGACCGGGATCCCACCGCCATCGCCCAGGATCTAGCCGACGGCTATGTCACGAATGAAGGTGCGATGAATGACTATGGATGGGACCCCGGGCCTGAATAACGGCAGGGCTTTTACGCTCGCCGGGCTGGATAAGGCGGAGCTGCGAATCCTGCTGGCCCGCTCGAATCGGCACGGGGCATTGCGGTTGGCGATCCATGCAGGTCTGATCGCCGTCCTTGGCTGGTGCATTCTGGCCAAGGTTCCATTTTGGCCGGTGTTGCTGTTACCGCAGGGCACCCTGTTGATATTCCTCTTCGCACCGCTGCACGAATGCATCCATCGCACCGCCTTTCGCAGCCGGTGGTGCAATGACGTGGTCGCCGCTTTGTGCGGTTGGTTGTTGCTTTTGCCGCCCGCCTGGTTCCGCTATTTCCATTTGAACCATCACCGGTTTACCTCCGATCCTGCCCGCGACCCGGAACTAGCGGTGGCCAAGCCCCGCAACCGACCGGTCTATCTGATGCATTTGACGGGCCTGGCCGTCTGGGGCGCGCAGCTTCAGGCGCTATTGGGCAGCACTCATGGCCGAGCAGAAGACGATTTCATACCGCAAAAGGCCCGCAACAGGGTGGCGCTAGAGGCGCGCTGGTGCCTGGCCCTATACATCATCGCCTTTGCCGCCGCCGGGGAACAGTTGCTCTGGGTCTGGGTCGTGCCGGCCTTTTTAGGGCAACCATTTCTGCGGGCCTTTTTGCTAGCCGAACATATGGATTGCCCCAAAACCACCGACATGCTGGCCAACAGCCGCACCACATCAACCACGGCGGCGCTGCGCTTCATCGCCTGGAACATGTCCTATCACGCCGAGCATCACACCCTGCCGGCGGTGCCATTTCATCAGCTGCCGGCATTTCACCGCCTTACCCAGGCCCACCTTAAGTTCAGGCAGAACGGCTATCTCAACTTCCACCGCGAACTTTGCCGCAAGCTATAGCCGGCCGGGCCAATCTTGATATTTGCTGAGCCACGCCGCCCTGGATGACTGAGCCAGGTGTGGATGCCCGGCAATCCATGAGCACCTAATTTTCGCAATGTGGTACCAGCCCCGGCGCGCCGAAATAGCCTTCGGTGATCTCCATTGCCGTGACATCTTCACAGAATAGGCGGGTAGGCGGCGCGTTGAATTCACAGGGGCAGCCGTAGTCACAGCTACAGGCTCGGCGCTGCTTGGTTCTGATCATCCAGTCGACATAGGCCATGTTTCTTATTCGTCCCCAATAGCTTGACTGTTTGACCGCCCGGTGTACCGGTGCCTTTTTTCAATCGCGTACCGACACGCTTTATATGGCGAAATTCAAAGCGAATAGATTCAAAACCGGCCCCTCCCTTGCCTCTGCTGGCGGGCGGTGTATGTTGCGGCCTTCGGATTTGAACAGGTAAATACCAAAGACGCGCGTTGGTGCGCCATGGAGGATGGAGTGGATCATGACAGATCAAAGCAATGCCGGCGAAATGCTGAAAGACAAGGTAATTCTGGTGACGGGCGCCGGGCGCGGCGTTGGCCGCGATATCGCCCTGCTGGCCGCCAGCCAGGGCGCTAAGGTGGTGGTCAATGATCTGGGCGGCCAGGCCGATGGCGAGGGCGAGGATAAGACCCCGGCCATGGAAGTGGTGGGCGACATCAAGGAAGCTGGCGGCGAAGCCGTGGCCAACTATGGTTCCGTCGCTGATTTCGAAATGGCCGAGGCAATGATCCAGCAGGCCGTGGACACCTATGGCAAGATCGACGGCATCGTCAACAATGCCGGCATTCTGCGTGACGTTATTTTCCACAAGATGACTGAGGAAGAATGGGACATCGTCATCGACGTGCATCTGAAAGGCTGCTTCAACGTGGCCCGGGCGGCGGCGACACGGTTCCGCGAGCAGAAAAGCGGCGCCTTCGTGCATATGACCTCAACCTCCGGCCTAGTGGGCAACTTTGGTCAGGCCAACTATGCCGCCGCCAAGCTGGGTATCGTTGGCCTATCGAAATCATTGGCCCTGGATATGTCGCGCTTTGGCGTGCGCTCCAACTGCATCTCGCCTTTCGCGTGGAGCCGTCTGATCGGCACCATTCCCATCTCGTCCGAGGAGGAAGCCGCGCGCGTTGAGAAGATCAAGGCTATGACCCCGGCCAAGATCGCGCCAATGGCGGTGTTCCTGCTGTCGGAAGCGGCGCATGAGGTCACGGCGCAAATCTTTGGTGTGCGCCACAACGAAATCTTCCTCTTTAATCAGCCCCGCCCGGTCCGTTCCGTACAGCGCACCGAAGGCTGGACGCCGGAAACAATCGCCGAACATGCCCTGCCGGCCATGAAATCCTCCTTCATGGCGTTGGAGCGCAGCGGCGATGTCTTCAGCTGGGACCCGGTCTAAGCCGACAGCGACGCGCGTTACCGCCGGGCCCGGTTCAATTCCGGGCCCGGCGACACTTTTTTTCAAGGGACGCCCAATTGACGGACGCGGGCTGATGAAAGTCACCCCACCAGGTCAGCGAGCAACATTGAATCAACATAGATTAGGTAGGGACACCAACATGCGTACCGACAATGTAATAAAATCTGGGGCCCGCACCGGGGAGAGAGTCGATGCCTAAAATTTTACTGGCCGGCAAATTCCACCCCGACACCCTGACCCTGCTGGCCGAGCACCCGGAGGTCGAGGTCAGAACCCTGATAGATCCCACCGAACAACAGCTGGTCGACGCCATGCCTGGTGTCCATGGCATCGTTCTGCGAACCACGCCGTTCGGCGAGGCGGCCTGCGCCAATGCCGATAGCCTGCAGATCATCGCCCGGCATGGGGTCGGCTACGACAATGTCGACGTTGGGGCGGCAACCGCCCATGGCCTGCCGCTGGCCGTGGTCGGCGAGGCAAATTCGAATGCGGTTTGCGAACATGCCTTCATGCTGATGCTGGCGACCATGAAGGACGCCCTGCCTCTGGATGCCGCCACGCGGGGCCAGGATTATGGCCGGCGCGATAGCGTTACCGCCCGTGAAGTCTCAGGCAAGAGCATCTTGGTCGTTGGTTTCGGCCGTATCGGCACCCGTATGGCGCGGCGCTGTGCCGCCTTTGATATGCATGTGATCGTGGCCGATCCATACGTGCCGCAACGAGTGATCCGGGGCCATGGTTACGAGTATGTGGAGGATTTCCGCGATGCACTGGAACGGGCCGACATCATCACCATGCACCGCCCCGGTAACCACGACGGCAGCCCGGAGCTGACAGGCCAGGAATTCTCTCGCATGCGCAAGGGGGCGGTGTTGATCAATACGGCGCGTGGCACTCTGCTGGACGAGGACGCGTTGTACCACGCCCTGACGAACGGCCCGCTGGCCGCCGCTGGGCTGGACGTGACCCGGGACGAGCCGCCCGCCCTCGATCTACCGCTATTGGGTCTGGACAATGTCTTCCTCAGCCCCCATATCGCCGGCGTCACCCAGGAGGCGTTCCGCAACATGGGCCTGCGGGCGGTGCAAAACTGCCTGGATGCCTTCGAGGGCAAGCTTGATCCCTACTATCTGATCAATCCGGAGGTCTTGCAGTCTGGAGATGACTGACCCAGCGCGGCATATCGACGGGGACGGCGTCTGGGTGGAAATCCTGGGCGCGCCCCGCGCGGCGCCGGCGCTGTTCCTAGACCGGGACGGCGTGGTGGTGGTGGAGACGCACTATCTGCATGAGGTCGAAAAGACCGAGTTGATCCCCGGAGCCGGCGAGACCATCGCCCTGGCCAATCAACGGGGCATCCATGTGGTGCTGGTCACCAACCAATCCGGCGTTGGCCGCGGCCTGTACGGCTGGACCGAATTCCAGGCGGTGCAGGACAAGATCAAGGCCGATCTGGCTACCTTTGGCGCACATGTGGATGCGGTCTGCGCTTGTCCGTACCATCCGGAAGCCGTCGCCCCCTATGACCGGGACCACGCGGACCGCAAACCAGGCCCCGGCATGTTGTTGAAGGCGGCCAGGGCACTGGACATCGATCTGGCCCCATCCTGGATCGTCGGCGATCTGCCCTCCGATATGGGCGCGGGCCGCAACGCCGGCCTATCGGGCGGCGTCCATGTCCGGACCGGCTGGGCCGGCCATCGGGACGAAGCCCTGAGCCACGCAGCCCATGATTTTCAGGTCATCGGCGCCGAGAGCATCAATGAAGCCCGCGCCCTGATCCCGCTGCTGTTGGATTAGCGCGCTGCTAGAGCGGCCTAAATGGCTTTCGTATTCTCATGTAGCCAGTTTTCCAACGCTTCAAAATCAAATCCGCCAGCTTCAAGCTGGCCCGAATCACGAACACCTTTCCCGACGCCATAAGTTTCGATTCATTTGGCCAGCTTTCATAGAGGTCGAAAAAACGCGCATTACCCTTCTGGTGCGCCTACATGACATGCGGATGGGCCTTGCCCTGACGCCGCTCTTCAAGCAGGGCGACCAGGGCCTCCTCGACAATCGCCTGAAGCTGGCGGCCTTCATCCTTGGCCAGCATGTGAATATCCGCCAGCACATCCCTGTAGATCTGCGTCGTGAATTTTTCCCTCGTTCGCGACATCGCCGATCTCCCATGCCCGAGAAAGGGGGCAAGGGGTCAGGTCTTGTATTTTACATTACTGTGGCTTTGACAGGCTATTGCCAGACTTTCGAATATGCAAAATACAAGACTTAGCCCCTGATGTGTTGCAGCCCGCGCACCGCGCCTACCGCTATCTGATTAGAGTCCCGCGAATAGCCCAATCGCGCCATTGGCAGCGAGGGCATTGATTTCCGGCTCGGAAATACCCAGCTCTGACAAGATTTCCCGGCTGTGTTCGCCCAGATGGGGGGCGTGGACCATGGGGTCGCCCTCGCGGGGCGGCGGTAGGCCGGGGATGACTGGCATGGGAATGGTGCCGACGCCGGATTGTTCGATCCAGCGGACGGCCTCGACCTCTTGGACATGTTCGGATTGGAAATAACCGCCGAAATCCTGCACCAGGCCATGCAGGACATCCGCCGCCGTCAGCGCCGCCGACAACTCTGCCAGCGGCATCTGTTCGACCGCCGGGCGCAACAGGGGCATCAGCTCGGCCTCGTGCGCGATACGCGCCGTGGCCGTGGCGTATTTCGGATCGGCGGGCAACTCGGGCAGGCCGAGAATCTTGCAAAGCGCCACGAAATGAGGGTCGCGGCGGCCATTGATGGTCAGGTAACCGTCCTTTGCCTTGAACATGGTGACGGGCACGCCAAGGGGCGCGGTGACGCCTTTTTCCAACTCGAACTCGATCATCTTGGCGGATTGAAAGGCGCCGATAGCCTCCATCAAGGAGGTCTTGATATGACGTCCGCCACCCTTCACGGCACGCCGGTACAGCGCCGGCGCCACCGCCTGGAAACCATACAATCCGGTAACCACGTCGATGGCGAGCAGGTTGATACGTTGCGGCAGACCGGCTTCATCCTTGTTGTTCGACATCAGGCCGGAAAAGGCCTGCATGATGGAATCCGTTGCCGGCAGAGTTGCATTCGGGCCGGTCTGGCCAAACCCGGTGACCGAAAGATAGATCACGTCCGGGTTTTGTTGCCGCACGGTGTCATAGTCCAGGCCAAGGCGCGCCGTGACGCCGGGGCGATTGTTTTCGATCACCACGTCGGCGGCATTCGCCAGGCGCAGGGCGATGGCGGCGCCTTCCGGATTTTTCAGATCCAAGGCCAAGCTGCGCTTACCCCGGTTAAAGGCCATGCCGTAGGCGCAGTTGTCGCCGTAGGTCTTGCCGATCTGCCGGCCCCAATCACCCGCCAATGGTTCCAGCTTCACCACGTCCGCGCCATGGCGCGCCAGCAGCATGCCGCAATGGGGTCCGGCGACGCCTTGGGAAATATCCAGGACCTTCAAGCCATCGTACGGTAAGCCCCCATACGGCAAGTCGTCAGTCTCACTCATCACTTTTCTCCACAACGCGTCGTATCAAGCCAGCACCACGGTAAACATTCAAGGCCATGACGGCAATTCGCTACGCTATCAAAATGCGCCTAAATCAGGGAAATTTTATCGCCCCTCGAAATCCGGCTTCTCCTTGTTCAGAAAGGCTTTATAGCCGGTCTGAAAATCCGCCGTATCAAAGCAGGCATAGCTTTCCTCGATATCCGCCTCAGTCAAGGGCGTGGGGTCGCTCAGGCGGCGGGCGAACTGTTTATGCCAGCGCGCCACTAGAGGCGCGCCCTGGGCAATGCGCCGGGCGGTGGCCTCGACCTCGGCGGTTACCTGGTCAGGGGCGACGATGCGGTTGACCAGATTCATGCCCTGGGCGGTCTGGGCATCGAAAACCTGCCCTTCCAAAACGATCTCCAAGGCATTGGCGCGGCCCACCACCGCCGCCACCGCCTGCATCTCGTTCAGGGCCACGACCAGGCCAAGGTTTTTCACGGGCACGCCAAAGCGGCTGTTTTCGCCACAAATGCGCATCTCGCAGCAACAAGCCAGCTCCAGTCCGCCACCGACGCAGGCGCCATGGATCATGGCGACCACAGGATGGCGGCATTGCTGAATAGCCTCCAGGGCGGATGCCATGACGGCGCCATATGTGTGGGCGCTGTCCCGGTCGAAACGCTCGGTGGCGAATTCGGCGATGTCGGCGCCGGCGGCAAAGGCCTTTTCGCCAGCCCCGCGCAGGATGATGCAACGCAGATCATCGTCAGCGTCCAGGACCTTGAAGGCATCGGTGATGCCCCGCCACATATCCAGGTTCATGGCATTCAAGCGCTCCGGCGCCGACAAGATCACGGTGGCGATATTGCCGCTCCGTTGCGTCAGGACTTCTCCACTCATGCGATCTCTTTTCCTAATTCTTTTTGCCGAACAAACCGCCCAGGCCTTTCTTCAAGGCATCCAGCGGAGCCTTGACCGCCTCCGTTACCTTTTCGGCGGGCGGTTGTCCAGCGGTCTTGGGCGCTGGCTTCTTGGCACCGCCGCCCTTAGCGAGCTTCAGGCAGGGATTGTCATCACCCGTGTCCAGATCACCCAGAGCCAGCAATGCCGCGCGGGGAAACAGCGTGGCGCCCAGCAGGCCGCCCGGTCCACCACGCCGCCCGTCAGCATGGCGAGGAAATCCTCCGCCTGGCCCTTGCCGGGATCGGGTGCGACGGGTTCCTGATCCTGGCCTTGCCGCCACAGGGCGGCGCTGAAGACCGGCACGGCGGCGCACAGCAGTATATGGTCGCAGGTGTTGTCATTGAACATGGCCAGGCCAGCGCGCAGACCCTCTATGGGCGAGAGGCCCCTACCAGCGGGCAGCAGGACGGGCAGCATTTCCGCCACCCGCAGACGCCCTTGCCCCAGGGACTGTCGAATAGCGGCGCCATCTTGCCTATCTGGCGCCACGCCATACCATAGCAGCGCCGCCATGTCGGCGAAATCGTAGTCCGAGGCCAGCGCTTCGATATCATGCCCCCATACGATCAGGCGGCCCGCCTTGCCGTCCACCAGGCTCAGCTTCGTAACAGCCGCCACAACACCATCCAGATCCGTATCCATAAACAATCTTCTGATATTTGGTTTCCCCGCCGTTGCCGTTGTATCTGATATTCTACGCAATATCGTCAATATTGATTTATACAATCAACTATCTAACGATAATGAGGAAATATGAGCAACCCGTACCTCACTGCCCGTGAAGCAGCGGCTGAATTGAATGTCTCCCGGGCCACCCTGTATGCCTATGTCAGCCGTGGCATGATCCGCTCGGAACCGGTGGAAGGTAGCCGCCACCGGCTCTATCGCGCCGATGATGTACGCGCCATTCTGGCGCGAAAAACAGCTGAATTCGGCCACAAGTCCGGGTCCGAAACAATTGTCGCCACGGCCCTAACCCATGACACGCCAATCCTGGATTCGGCCATTACCCTAATCGCCGACGGGGAATTGTATTACCGGGGCCGGGACGCCACGGAACTGACGCGGAGCTCCAGCCTGGAAAGTGTCGCGCGCCTGCTGTGGCAATGTGATGATGATCCATTTGCCAGCGCCGCGCCGGATATCGGCGCGTTCTCTTCTCCCCTGACCGGCATCGCCCGTTGCCAGGCGCTGTTGCCTCTGGCAGCGGCCCAGGATCTGCGGGCCTATACTTTGGAAACCGGGAACGTGGCCCGCACCGGCGCCGATCTGTTGCGCCTGCTGTGCGCCGGCTTCACCAGCAAAAAGCCCTCGATCGAACCTATTCATGCACAGTTAAGCGCCCATTGGGCCGGCCCTGGCCAGCCGGGAGGCAATGCCGCGAAGCTAATTCGGGCCGCCCTGGTGCTGTGCGCCGATCATGAACTGAATGCCTCCACCTTCACCGTGCGCTGCGTCGCCTCGACCCGCGCCACGCCTTACGGCGCGGTGATGGCTGGCCCATCCACCCTGCAGGGGCCACGCCATGGCGGCCAGACCGCCCGCGTCGCGGCCCTGTTCGACGAGGCCGCCAATGCCGAAAGCCCTCTGGCGGCGGTCGCCGCGCGCCTGCGCCGGGGCGAAAGGCTGCCCGGTTTTGGCCATACCCTCTATCCCGACGGCGATCCCCGCTGTAAATTGTTGCGCCGGCTGCTGAGCGCGACCCTGGGCAGCAACAAAGCGCTGACCATGGCTGAAGAGCTGGCGGCGGCGGCCTCCGCCAACACCGGGTTGATGCCCAATGTAGATTTTTCCCTGGTCATGCTGCAACGCAGCCTGGATTTGCCGACAATCGCGCCCATGGGTATTTTCGCCATTGGCCGTTGTGCCGGCTGGATCGCCCATGCCCAGGAACAATATGTCAGGCCAGAGCTGATCCGCCCCCGGGCCCGCTATATTGGCGAGCAGCCGCAACTGGCGCAAACACCCCTCAACGCTTAAACTAGAAGAAACAAAGGGAAGAGCGGAATATGCTGACATTCGCGGAATATCGCAAAATGGATGCCACGGCCCTGGCCGAGGCCATTGCCATGGGTGAGTTGGAGGCGGGTGAGGTGTTGGAAACAGCCATTGCCAGGGCCGAAGCCGTGAACCCCGCCCTCAACGCCATCGTCCATGACCAGTTCGATCAGGCCCGGCAGGCAATTGCGAGCGGTAATGCGCCGGACGGCCCGTTCAAGAATGTGCCCTATCTGTTGAAGGATCTGGGCGCTTTCGACGCCGGGCAGCCCTGCAGCTTTGGCAGCCGCCTGTGGGCCGATTTCGTGCCCGATCACGATTCAACCTACACCGAGCGCTGCAAGGCCGCTGGGCTGGTTATCATGGGCCGCACCAACACGCCCGAAATGGGCCTGAACGCCACCACGGAACCAACCCTGCACGGTGCCACACCGAACCCATGGAACGCGGCCCATTCGGCGGGGGGATCGTCGGGGGGCTCGGCGGCGGCCGTGATCGCCGGCATTCTGCCCATGGCGCATGCCACCGACGGTGGCGGTTCGATCCGCATTCCAGCAGCCAATTGCGGCCTGTTCGGTGTCAAGCCAACCCGCGGTCGCAACCCCGCCGGCCCGGATGTGGGCGAGGGGTGGAGCGGCATGTCCACGGGCCATGTGGTCAGCCGCTCGGTGCGGGATTCCGCCCAGATGATGGATTGTACCCACGGCCCGGCCCCAGGCGATCCATATGCCGCGCCCGTACCGGCCCGCCCATTCGCAGACGAAGTCGGTGCGGATCCGGGAAAGCTGCGCATCGCCCTGATGACCGATGGCTTCGATGGCCGGGCACTTGATCCCGAATGCATCGAAGGTGTGGAGAAAACGGCCAAGCTGTGCGCCGAACTGGGCCACGATATTGAGCCGGCGCTGCCAAAACTGGATGTGGGCACCTTGCTCCAGGCCGCCCGCACGGTGATCGCCGGTAATGTTCAAACCGCCGTGCGCCTGCGTTGCGAAGCCTTGGGGCGGGAGCCCAGTGGCCAGGATGTCGAAGCCATCACCTGGGCCTTCGCCCAGGAGGGCGTCAAATCCAGCGCCGGCGATTATGCCGCCGCCATTCTGGCCCTGCACCAAAGCGGCCGGCAGCTGGCGGCTTTCTTTCAGGATTACGATCTGATCCTATCATCAACCCTGCGCCATCCGCCCCTGCTCCTGGACACGATTAGCATGCAGGACAATGACCTAAATCGCTATTGCCGCGCGCTGTTTGAGGAAGAACTAGCCATCACGCCGCACTATAACATCACCGGCTGTCCAGCCATGACCGTGCCCCTACATATGAGCGCCGGCGGCATGCCCGTGGGCATTCATTTCGGCGCGCCATTTGGTGATGAAGCCACGCTGTTCCGCCTGGCGGCCCAGTTGGAAGCCGCCGCCCCCTGGTTCGACAGAGTACCGGATATGGGCTAGGAGGCAGCATTCGCCTTGCGGGCGGGCGCTCTTTTGGCGATAAACGCGGCATGAAAAAGATAACGGTTATTGGCGCGGGCGCCTGGGGCACCGCGCTGGCGCAATTATTGGCAGCCGCGGGGCGGACGACGCAAATCTGGGCACGCGAGGACGAGGTTGTCGAAGCGATCAACAACGATCACGCCAATCCTCTCTTCCTGCCGGATTTCCCCTTGCATGGCGATCTGCGCGCTACCTCGGATCTGGCCGAGGCGGCGGCGGCGGAACTGATCCTGGCGGTCACACCGGCGCAGTTTCTGCGCCCGGTGACGGAGACATTGTCGGCACACCTGAAGCCCGGCGTGCCGGTGGTGATCTGCGCCAAGGGCATCGAAAAAGACAGCTTTGCCCTGATGAGCGAAGTGCTGTCAGAAACCATCCCCGAGGCGCCACAGGCTGTCTTGTCCGGACCTACTTTCGCCATCGAAGTCGCCAAGGGCCTGCCGACGGCGGTTACCCTGGCCTGTGCCGACGAGGCTATGGGCGAGCGCATCGTGGAAGCGATCGGCCAGCCACATTTCCGGCCATATTGGACCGATGACGTGATTGGCACCCAGATAGGTGGCGCAGTCAAGAACGTCCTTGCCATTGCCTGCGGCATCGTCGAAGGGCGGGCCTTGGGCGATAACGCCCGCGCCGCCCTGATGACCCGCGGCTTGGCCGAGGTAATGCGCTACGGCGCCATGCGTGGTGGCCGGGCGGAGACCCTGATGGGCCTGTCGGGTCTGGGCGATCTGGCCCTGACCTGTAATTCGGAGCAATCGCGCAACATGTCCCTGGGCATCGAACTGGGCGAAGGCCGGCGCATGGAAGATATTCTGGCCGAGCGGCGTTCCGTGGCCGAGGGCGCCCATACGGTCAGCGCCATCGCCGATCATGTCAGTCCGATGGATTTCGAGATGCCGATCTGTACAGCAATGGACGGGGTCTTGAACTACATGGCGGATATCGACGCCACCATCAAAGGCATGTTGGAGCGGCCTTACCGGGCGGAGCACGGTTAGAATTTTCGGTTTTCCTGGGGTTTAGAGGGAAAGGGCATGGCCCATTGGCTGTTTGAATTGGCTACAAAGGCCTCTTCCGCCACTCGGTCAATGAAAAGCGTGTGGCGAGTATCGCCGAAGTCTACAAGTTGTGGTATCTGGACCCGACCGATGCAAAGGGTAAATCCCCATTTACTACCCGTATTTTTGGAGTCTTAACATGACCGTCCCCGCAAACGATTGGATTGCCCATCACGCCCGCTTCGTACCCAATAACGAAGCCATGCATGATCTGACCTCGGACCGCCATTTCACCTATGCAGAGATGAACGTGCGGGTTGACAGGGCGGCGCTATATCTGCGCGACGATCTTAGCGTTCAGGATGGCGACCGAGTCGCGGTGCTGTGCCACAACGACACCGACATGTTCGAAATTCAATTCGCCTGCCGCCGGCTGGGCGCCATATTCCTACCCCTCAATTGGCGTTTGGCAGTGCCCGAGTTGGAGTACATCTGTAATGATGCGGAGCCGAGGGCGCTGATGTATGGCACAGAATTCGCCAAGGAAGCCGCTGAGATTCAAGACCTGTCGAATATTCCCGTTATCGCAAGCCTGAACAACGGCGGCGACAGCGACTATGAAAGCGGCCTCGCGGCTGCCGCCGGAACTATCGTGGCGCCGGCACGGGAGCTGAACGATATCTGGACGCTGATGTATACCTCCGGCACCACGGGCCGGCCAAAGGGTGCCAAGATCACTTATCAGATGGCGGTCTATAACTCCGTTCAATGCGCCATGACTGTTGAAATCACTAACCGTTCGAGAAATCTTGTGTTCCTGCCGATCTTCCACACCGGCGGTTTGAACGTCTATGCCAACCCGATGTTTCATACCGGCGGCGCCAATGTGGTGTTGCGGGAATTCAACCCGGCCTATTTTCTGGCGCTGCTGTCCGACAAGGAACTGAACATCACCCACCTGTTGGGCGTACCGACGAATTTCCTGATGTTAGCCCAGCAGCCGGGCTTCGCATCCGCGGACCTGTCCCATATTGTTTGCATCGGCGTCGGCGGCGCGGCGGCGCCCCTGTCCCTGATCGAGGAATTCGGCGACAAGGGTATTAATTTGCAACAGGGTTGGGGGATGACCGAAACCGGTCCCCTGGGCCTGATGCTATCGGGCGATCAAGCCGTATCCAGGGTTGGCTCGTCCGGCCTGCCGCCATTGTATGTTGGCCTGCGGATCGTCGATGAGGATGAAAAAGACGTGGCCCAGGGCGAGACCGGTGAATTGCTGATCAAGGCACCCACGGTGACGCCAGGCTATTGGAACCGCGAGGATGAACGCGACGATTTCTACACCCCCGATGGCTGGTTCCGCACCGGCGATGCCGCTCGCCAGGACGAGGACGGCTACTACTATATCGTTGACCGGACCAAAGACATGTTCATCTCGGGCGGCGAGAACGTCTACCCGGTGGAAATCGAGAACGTGATTTTTCAACTAGATGGCGTGTTGGAAAACGCCGTGATCGGCATTCCGGACAAAAAATGGGGTGAGGTTGGCCGTGCCTGCGTAGTGCTAAAGCCAGGTGCAAATTTGGACGAATCAGCGGTGATCGACCACTGCGGCAGCCAGCTGGCCCGCTTCAAGGTGCCAAAGCAGGTCCGCTTCATGGACGAGTTGCCCCACAACGCCACGGGCAAGGTGCTAAAGCACGAACTACCCAGGGATTAGCACCAAGTCACGGCGCTGCGGTTTCCTCCGATGGGGCCAGATAGACTGTCTTGCCTCCGACAATGGTTTCCTCCACGCGCAGTTCGCGGATGGCGCCTGCGTCGTCCAGGGGATTGCCCGAGAGGATTACCAGATCCGCCAGTTTACCCGGCTCGAGTGAACCTTTCAGCTCTTCCTCGAAAGACTGATAGGCACCTTCAATGGTGACGGCGCGCAAGGCCTGGGCCGGGGTGATGCATTGCTCCGGGCCCAACGAGGCGCCATTTACGGTCTGGCGATTGACCGCGGCCCAGACCAGCAGCAACGGCGTCATCGGAACGACAGGGGTGTCGCAGTGGATGGTGTAATGCAGGCCCCGGTCCTGGGCAGAGCGCGCCGGGCTGATCCGCTGCGCCCGCTCCGGCCCCATGAAGATATCCCGATGCCGGTCACCCCAATAATAGGTGTGCAGGCTGAAGAAACTGGGAATCGCTCTCAAGTCCGCAATGCGATCCAGTTGATCCTCGCGGGCCATCTGGCTGTGGACGATTATGTGACGGGCATCCTCGCGGGGATGCTTCTCCTGCGCCGCCTCGAAAGCGTCCAGAATATCGTCGATGGCCGCATCGCCGTTGCCATGGATCGCCACCTGCCAGCCGTGTTGATGCAAGTCCGTGACAATTTCCAACAACCGCTCACGGGGGAAAATGGCATAGCCGCGATAGCTTTCATCGCCCTCGAAAGGTACGTGGTAGGGCTTGCTCAGGTAACCGGTGTAGCCCTGGATAGAGCCGTCCTGGAAAAGCTTGGCCGCGCCCCGGCCGATAGCGTGGTCCGCCACCATATCGAACGCGGCGGTGCCGGCGGAAATTTCCAGCGCATATTCCCAATTGGGAAAGCCGAGAATGCGCAGGGGCAGCAGGCCGCGAGCGGAGCTTTCCTGCAGCGCCCGCATCTGGGTCTTGTCCGTGGCGGCGTTCTGGGCCGAGGTCACGCCCTTAGATAGATAGTCACGGGCCGCCGCCTCGATCACCTTGATTTCATGCTCCAGATCGCCCGGCGGGATCTTGCCGCGCACCAAGGCCATGGCCGCCGGTTCCTCAAACACGCCGGTTGGCTCGCCGGTCTGTTTGTGATGGCGGATGACGCCGCCTGGTGGATTCTCGGTATCCGCGGTGACGCCGCCAAGCTTCAGCGCCAGGGAATTACAGCTGCCCAGATGGCCGGAGATATGGGACAGGAAGATCGGATGGCGGCTGGATACCTTATCCAGGTCCCATCGATCCGGGTGACGATTTTCCTGCAACAAGGTATCGTCATAACCGCGCCCGACCACCCAGGTACCTTCAGGCTTACCTGCAGCCTCCAACCTAAGGGCTTCGATGATATCAGGGATGGAGTTCATGGTGCCAATGGGCGGGCTGTTGAGATCAACGAATTCAATGCCATAGCGCCCTGAGTTGGGAAAATGGCTATGCGGGTCGATAAAGCCAGGCAACAACGCCTTACCTTCGAGGTCTATGATCTCCACCCCATCGCCGGCCAGAGCGCGAATTTCCACTTCATCACCAACGGCCACGATGGTCTCGCCGGCAACCGCCAGTGCCTCGGCTACAACGTCCTCACCATTGACCGTGACGATCGGCCCGCCCAGATAGATCCGTTCAATATAGGCAATATCAGCCATTGTCGCGTACCCCCTTTCCGTCAAATGGCCACTAGAGCAGTGCCACACCAGCACGGGCGCAGTCTTCGTCTTCCTGACCGGTGCCGCCGCCGACACCGCAGGCGCCTTCGATGACGCCGTCGCGGATAACGGGCACTGCGCCCTGGCCCATGATCATATGGCCGCCTTCCGCCGCCACGATGCCGCGAAACGTGGGATGTTCGGCCCGCTCAGTCAGCTCGCCGCTGGGACGGCCAAACGAGGCAGCGGCAATGGCCTTGCCCTGGCTGCCATAGGCGCCGGCCCACATGGCATTATCCATGCGCTGAAACACCAACAATCGGCCTCCACCGTCACAGACCGCTACATTGATCCTGATATTCAGCTCCACCGCCTTGGCCAGAGCGCCTTGAGCGATACGGTTGGCTTCATTCAGTGTCATTGATTTGCTCCCTATATGCCCGAGGCGACAAGCAATCGGCCCTCGACGTCATGACGTTCAATCAGTTTCGCTACCAGACCGCTGGCCCTAGCCTCCATCACAAAGTCCTGCAGAAATGCGGCGGCGGCGCTGTTTTTCGGCGGCGTGCCGATAGCCTGCTGTACGGTAGTGTAGTTGCCATCAAGAATACGGGCGCCCGGCATCGTCTTGATGTCCTCGATCAAGGCTGGGCGCAAACCAGACAAGGCATCCAGCTTGGACGAGATGAACAGTTCCAGCGCGCCGGCGAGGCCCTTTGCGCGGTGCAGTTCCCCATGTTCAAGTGCGCGGGTCAGGTAGAGATCATAGGCACTGCGATCCGATACCGCAATCCGGATGCCTGGGCGGTCAACGTCGTCGATCACCGCCAGGGGCGAGCCCGCAGGCACCAGATAGGTCGCTTCGATCTCTACATAGGCGGAAGTAAAGGTTATGCTTTCGGCCCGTGCCGGCTCCGCCGCGATCAGGCCGATATCATAGGCGTCCTCGCCGACCGCATCCGCCAACACGCCGGGTGAGGGGAATTGCACATACCTCACCTCCACGCCCAGCCGCTCGGCGATGGCGCGGGCCATGTCGGGGGAAACGCCCGCCGGATCACCGGCCTCGGTCTTGCCCGTGACCAACAGAGGATTCGACATATTGATGCCCGCGCGGAGGATACCGTTGGGGGCAAGTTCCTGTCTGACCGCCTCGATCATCAGCGCGGCCAAGCTCTAAGTGCGTTCAGGCCACCATCCACGGGCAGCATGACACCAGTGACCCATTGGGCTTCGTCGGAAGCCAGATAGACCGCCGCCCAGCCGATGTCCCAGCCAGTGCCCTCGGTCTGCATGGGTACCATTTTCTTGCGCCGTGCGCGTCCGTCCTCACCCAGACGGGCGACCATGGGTGTATTGACGGAGCCGATGATGATGCAGTTGCAACGGATCAGCTCAGTCGCATAGTCGGCGGCGATGGACAGTGTCAGGCCATGCACGCCGGATTTGGTGGCCGCATAGGCGGCGGCACCCGGGCTGCCCATAAGGCCCAGGGAACCAGCGATAGAGGAAACATTGATGATGGAACCGCCACCACCGCTGTCCCGCATCAAGGGCACGGCGACACGGCTGCATTTCATGGCGGAGGTCATGTTGACATCGTACAGATTATCCCAGGTTTCGTCTGTGACATCCTCCACCCGGTTGGGCCCGGCACCAGCACCGATGCCAACGTTGTTGCACAATATGTCCAGACGGCCATAACGTTCCTGTACGGTGGCGCCCATGGCCGCGACCTCGTCCGTATTGGTGACATCGGCGGCAAAGACCGAAGCCTCGCCGCCTTCCGCCGCGATTTCCTCCGCCAGTTCCTCGGCCCGGGCGGCGGAGCGATTGACCAGCAATACCCTGGCCCCTTCGCGGGCCATTAGGATGGCCATGGCCTTGCCGTTACCCACGCCTTCGCCGCGCGGCGCAGCGCCGGTTACGATGGCGATCTTACCGTCCAATCTTCCCATTTTAAAATCTCCGATCGTAATCTGGTCTGTTATTCCGGATAGCGCCAGGGCTTGGCGGGCTGCTCTGCCTCCTCATCGATGGTCCATTGCGGCATGGCGATGCCGTCGGCGATATCCGTAAAGACCATGCGCATCCGGCTGCCAATACCTATCGAGGCCACCATATCGGGCGGGGCCAGAGTGCCATCGTGGGTGACCAGATTGCCGATCACACGCAGGGCTTCGTGCTCCGTCGGGGCGCCTTTTTGAGTGTCCAGATCCACCACCAGGACGTGGTAGGGTACATAGGGCTTGAAGGCCGGCTGGATGGCATGCGCGACCTCGGTATAGCTGTGCACCGCGCCCCTGCCCTCGACCGGGGTCCAGGTGAAATTGCCACTGCCGCACCAGGCACAGCCCTCGCCAACGGGATAGCGGATCAGGCCGCAATCATTGCATTTCTGCAGATGGAAATCGTGCTCGGCGCAATGTTTGAAGAACGCCAGGTTTGAATGGTCCAGGTTGTCCACTTGCAGGGTCATGCCGAGATACTCGGCGACGATTGTTTCACTCATTTGTCCATTTTCCTCTTACACGCCGCGCCGCATGACCAGTGCCGAACCGCCGCCAGGCGTGGCCCAGCCTAGATTAGCGCTGACCTCCACATCCTTGACCTGGCGGCAACCACCCTCGGCATAATCGTAGGTATGCTGGCGTTTGCCGTCCGGCCCGATGGGGCAGCTATCGTCCGCCTCGTGGCGCAATTGCCGAACGTTTTCCACCACCATGGCCACGCCATGGGTATAACCCTCGCACAGATGGCCGCCGGAAGTATTGTTGGGCCGCCGGCCGCCGAGAAACGTGGTGCCGTCCGAGACGTAATCGCCGCCTTCACCCTTCTTGCAGAAACCATAATCTTCAAGCTGCAACATGGTGGTGAAAGTAAAGGCGTCGTAGGAACCGGTAACGTCGATATCCTCGGGCCCAACACCGGCGTTGCGCCATAGACGCGGCGCGGCATAATACCCGGCGACAGTTGAGAGCGGGCCGGCCTGATAATACATATCGAGCCGTGGTTTGGAGACCCGCCCGACCACGCCTCGGATCAAGGCCGGCACCTGGCGACAATCCTTGGCCCGTTTGGCGGAGGTGATAATAATCGCTGTGGCGTTATCCGTTTCCACACAGCAATCCAGCAGATGTAGCGGCTTGCAAATCATTCGGCTGCCCAGCACATCATCCACCGTGACCCGGTTCTTGTACAAGGCCTTTGGGTTGTTGGAGGCGTGTTGGGAATGGGCCACCTTCACGTGGGCGACCTGTTCCGGCGTGGTGCCGTAATCATGCATATGGCGCATGAAGCAGGGGGCGAACATTTGCCCCGGGCTTTGCCAGCCATAACTGCGTTGATGCAGGAATTCGCCGACCACCGGGGCGGCGGCGCGGACACCGGTGCCGCCCACCCGGTTCTGGCTGTGACCGTTCATGGAGCGGAAGATGACTACGGTTTCGCACATGCCGGCTTCGATCACGCCCATGGCGATGCCGACCAGGGCCTCAGTGGAGGAGCCACCGCCCATGACATCCATATAATAATTCAGGCGGATACCCAGATCGGCGGAGACGAAAGTGGACAAGGTTGAATCATTGCTGGAATAGGACATCATGCCGTCCACTTGGCCTGGTTCCAGGCCCGCGTCCTTCATGGCGTTGCGCACGGCGGTGACGGCCATGGCCCGTGTCGTGGTGTTCGAGCCACGCAGGTATTCCGTCTCGCCTACGCCAACGATGGCGTATTTTTCCCGCAACGAGGCTCCCAACTCGGGGTCCAACTGATCGATCTGCGCCATCTCCTCACACCATCTTTATTGTTATAGCCATTGCTTATTGTCGCCTGTACAGGCGCCGCCGTCTATGCACGAAGTCGCGCCAATCTGAGCAGAAGTAGCAGCAACAGGCCACATATGCCGCTCAACAAGAACAACCCGGCGGAAAACCCGCCCGTCAGGTCCGACAGGGCGCCCAGCGTTAGGGGGCCGAGCACGCCGCCAATCTCGGCGGCGGAAAAGAACAGCCCACCGGCGGCGCCGGCATGGCGGCTGCCCACGCCATTGGTTTCCAACAGGGACAGCATCAGAATGGTCATCAACGAACCCCGTGCCAGGCCCTGCAGGGTCAGGCCCAAGGCCAGCGGCAGGCTATTGCCGACGCCTTGCAACAGGATGGTCGACAAACCCGCCATGACGATCACGGCAAAGAGAATTCTCCAGCGCCGCGCCGGAACCGCCAAACGCGGGATCAACAAGGAACCCAGGACACCCACCGCCGTCGGGATGGCAGACCAATAGCCGGCCTGTTCCGGCGTCATACCACCCCGGCGCAGGATTTCGGGCAACCAGTTGTTCAGGCCATGATTATAGAAGAAGGCTCCAACCGCCATGATCAGGATGGCACGCACCGCCGGCAGGCCCAACAGGGTACGAAACACCGCCCATTGCCCTTGCCCCCCATCGGCCACGGCCCGGCGCTCCATGGTCCGGGCCTCACTATGCTGGGTAATCGCCAGCCAAACCAAGCCAATGGCCATACAAACCCCGGCATAGATGAACAGGACATGGCGCCAATTCTGCTCCATCAAGGGCATGAAGACGCTGTTGGTCAAGGCCAGGGCACAGATTCCACCCGAGGCCGGGCCGGTGATATAGATGCCCATGGCCAGGCCACGGTCGGGCCCTTCGAACCACTGACTAACCAGCTTTGGTGCGCCGATGGAAATCAATGGCCCGCCGACGCCAAATAGGGCGACGGCAAAAAACAAAGTCACCGGGCCCGTCGCGAAACCCCGCGCTGCCGCCGACAGGCCAATGATCGCCGCGGCGGCAAACAGCGCCCGGCGTGGCCCGGCCCGATCTAGAAAGGCGCCGCACGGCATGGCCGAGGCGATATAGACCAGCGGCCAGGCACCAAGGATCAAGCCCATAGCGCTATCGCTCAAGCCCAGGTCCGAGCGCATCACGCCAACCAAGGGCGCTATGGCGACCATGGTCAGGCCAAATGCAAAATACAGGAACCAGACACCGAACAGCATCAGCCAACGAAACACGCCGGTCGACGGAACTGCCGGCAGATCAGGCGGCCTTGTTGATTGGGAAGATGGTACTGGCGACATGTCGGGCCATTATAACCGCAAACTCATGATAACGCGCCATGGCGTCGCGGCACTTCACCCCCCGTGCACGCCGGCGACGGCGCCAGCGACCGTGATCAGACTGGTCGACAGCAGAACCCAATGCAGGCGTTGGATCATGGCCAGGGTGCCTTCTGGGTTGGCACGGGCCCGGCGCTCGAGCAGTTTGTGCAGCACCAGGGGCTCCAACACGAACAGCATCATGGTGAAGATCAGCCAAATTGCCGACATGGCATGCAGCCACCAATAGCTCGGGTCGCTAAAGCGCTCCCAGGCATCGAGAATATACAGCATGTAAAAGCCCGAGGCGCCAGTTAACAGGGTGGTCAGACGTGCCTGCCAGGCAAAATCGCTTTCCATGCGCTCGAACATAATCACACGCTCAGCGGGGGCGGCGACTTTCTTCATACCGGGCAACAAAATCGTGGTAACGAAAGCGACGCCGCCGATCCACAACACCACGCCCAGCACATGAACGACGCGGGCAAGCAGGAAATCATCCATGGAGGATCCGCCTTTCAGCTTATTCGTAGCTGCGGGCGTCCTCGATCACCAAACCGTCGTCGGGCAGGCTGTCGGCCTCGACCAATTCCGCGCTTCCGCCCAGCTTCAGAACCGCGCGTATGGATTCCTCCACCGCGGCGGCCATGGCGGCGTCACCGCCGGGCGCGGCGAATTTCAGGCTCATGGCATCGTTGTTGTCTTCCGAGGTGATGACCATGCGCGCCTTGGTGATCTCCGGATGGCGTCCGGCGATCTGCATGATGGCGGATGGATGCACGAACATGCCCTTGAACTTAGTCGACTGATCAGCCCGGCCCATCCAGCCGCGAATACGCGTGTTAGTGCGCCCGCATGGACTGACGCCCGGCAGCACGGCGGACAAATCACCGGTGGCAAAACGGGTCAGGGGATAGGTAGGATTTAGGGTGGTGACAACAACTTCGCCGACCTCACCCTCCGCCACCGGAGTGCCGCTTCCGGGTTCAACGATTTCCACGATCACGCCCTCGTCGATGATCATACCGTCGATGGCCTTGGATTCGTAGGCTACGTTGCCCAGATCAGCGGTACCATAGCCTTGCAAGACCGAGACACCCAGATCCGCTAATTCCTGACGCAGACTAGGCGGCAGGGCCTCGGCGCCAACCAAGCCATGTTTCAGATTTGACAGATCATGCCCCAATTCCTTGGACTTATTTAGCATAATGCGCAGGAACGACGGTGTGCCGATGAAAAAATCCGGTTTCAGGTCAGCCATCAACTGGATCTGAATTTCCGTGTTGCCCACCCCGCCCGGCACCACGGGGCAGCCGATGGCCCGGCAGCCGTTTTCCACCAGCATCGCTGCCGGTGTCAAGTGATAGGAAAAGGTATTATGCACGATATGCCCAGGCCGCACGCCGGCGGCCCACAAGGCTCGGGCATAGCGCCAATAATCCTTGCGGTCAGCGTCGGGTTCATACAATCCGCCGGGCGAGGCGAAGATATGCGACAACTCTGACAGCGGCACTGTATTGATGCCTCCCAGGGGCGGCGTCTTTTTCTGCAACGCTGCCAAGTCAGACTTACGCGTCACGGGTAGTTTGGCCAAGGCCTCCCGGTTGTTGATTTCGGCCGGGTCCATGTCGGCAAAAACCTCGCCATAGTAAACAGAATTCGCCTTGGCATGAGCCAAGTGAGACGACAACTGCTCCATCAATTGTTTTTCCCGCTGGGCTGGGTCACGGATTTCCAGATCATCATAGAATTCGTCGGCGCTGCTCATGGCTTCATCCTCGTCCGTTACCCATTCACCAAAACCCACACACAACAACGCTTCCCAGCCAAATTACCCTGGCCGGCTCACCACCCCCATTGCATAGCAAATTCAGCCTGGCCACTGCATGGCCAGGAATATGATCCGTTGGGTTCAGACGGGTCCGTGATCGGTCTGGATCAACCCAACCAACGCTTGCGGCGGCGATAGGTCTTGACATCCCGGAAGCTCTTCTTCTCGCCGCTAGAAATGCCCAGATAGAATTCCTTGATATCAGCGTTTTCGCGTAGGGCGGCTGCCTCACCTTCCAGGACGATGGAGCCGTTTTCAATAACATAGCCGTATTCAGCGATGTTCAGGGCCGCGGCGGCATTCTGCTCCACCAGCAGGAATGTTGTTTTTTCCTGCTCGTTCAGCTGACTGATAATACCAAAGATTTCCTCCATAATCATTGGCGCCAGGCCCAGGGACGGTTCGTCCAACATCACCATCTTGGGGTCCGACATCAGAGCCCGGCCAATGACCAGCATCTGCTGTTCGCCGCCCGAAAGGTAACCGGCATGCACACCGCGCCGCTCGTAGATCCGGGGGAAATACTCCCAGACCATGTCCATATTCCGTTTCATGACGGCCTTTGAGACGATGTGGCCACCGGCGATCAGGTTTTCTTCCACGGTCAGGTGCACGAACACCTGGCGCCCTTCGAAGACCTGCGCAATGCCCATTTCAACCGCTTCATGGGCTTGCAAATGGTCGATGCGTTGACCATTGAACTCGATCGAACCGCGGGTCACCTCGCCGCGCTCGGCCCGCAATTGGCCAGAAATCGCCTTCAGGGTTGTGGTCTTGCCGGCACCGTTAGCCCCAAGAACCGTGGTGATGGTACCATCCTGCACTTCAAGCGAAATGCCTCTCAAAACCAGAATGACGCCATCGTATATAACTTCGACGTTGTTGAGATTGAGCACGGCTACTCCCTAATCGCGAACTATGTGATAAACTAAGAAAAAAGGGCGGCTGACCCGGCGCACCGGGTCAGCCTTTGAGTGGTTGTTAGCTTCGCTATCGGCTTAGTGGCCCTTCATGACCATATCCATGACCACATCGCGATAGCCATGCATCCATTTCGAAACTGGCACGAAGGCATCGCCTTTGACCTGGAAGACTTGCACCCAGCCGCCACCTTCGTGATCCTCACGCGTAATATTCAACGGAGGCAGAATTCCACCCAGGGTGAAGTTCTTGATGCCCTCGAAGCCTTTCTGGACATCCGCACCAGTGATATCGGCGCTACCGCCCTTGGCCTTGACGGCATTCTCGACCGCCTTGAGAGCCAACGCCGCCCACATTAGGCCGCGGTTGTAATACACCGTAGAATCCATCTCTTTCGGTACAGACTTGCCCTCGGACTTGTACAGCGCCTTGATTTCGTCAAGCACCTTGTACTTCGAACCGGCGCCAGCCATCTGCAGGACGTAGTAGCCCTGTGCCTTGGACCAACCGCCCGCGCCCATGATATTGGATTCACCGGCTGCCCAAACAAAACCAATCATTTTGCTAAGCGGATAGCCTTGACGGGTGAATTCATTGATCGAGACCGACGGGGCCTTGCCGAAAGTGTGATTGATGACAAAATCGGCCCGGTAACGACGGGCGATATCCTGCACCTGCACTTTCATTTCCACGCCTGGGGGCGGGATCGCGAACTCTTTCAGCTGATAGCCTTCCATATCCCGCAGCTTTCGCAGAATGGGAAGCGGCTCGCGGCCGGCGGGATTGTCATAGTAGATGAACGCGATCTTCTTGCCCTTCAGCACGCCGCCAAGTTGCTCTTTGGCGAATTGCACCGCAGCCGCGCCCTGGGACCAATACGTGGCCGCGATCGGGAACAGATAGGGATATTTCACCCCGTTAGCCGCTGCAGCTGTACCAAAACCCGGGCTAGTGCCGGGAATCTTGTCTTCGTGCAGTAACGGCGTCAAAGCCTGGGTGTGGGGCGTGCCGTAAATTGCAACGACCACCGCACCACCCTTCTTCATACGCTGGTAGCCTTCCATACCTGGCGGCACCTTGTACTCGTGATCGATCTCCATCACTTTGATGTTGTGCCCACCAATTCCGCCCTTGCTGTTCACCAGCTTGACGTAGTCATGGTAACCTGGGCAAAGGAACGTACCGACCGTCTGGGTCGGACCGGTCCGATCGCATTGCAGACCGACGACGATCTCGCCGGCGGTAGCAGTGCTTACCTGAAAGCTGGCGGCAGCTACCACGGTTGCTGCCATCAGACCTAATCTTAACTGTCTCATGCCTCGTTCTCCCCTGTTAGGTGCCGCCATTCCAATTGGCGACATTGCGTTACCCTAGACCTTAATAGGAAAAGGGCCAAACCCGGAAGTAGTTCCGGATATTCTGCCATAACTTGTTCAAACCCTCCGGCTCGACGACAAGGAAAAAAATGATCAGTCCGCCGAACAGAATCAGACGCATTTGCGCGATTACCTGTGCCAAATAGGTGCCATCGACAAAGTAGACGCCCACCGTCTCCATGAAAAACCGAATGCCGGTCGGCAGCAAGGTAACGAAGATAGCGCCATAGATGGAGCCCAGCACAGAGCCCAAGCCGCCGATGATGATCATAGCCAGGTAATCGATGGAAATAGGCAACTGGAAGGCCTCGTAATTGGCGATGCCATAATAGTAGGTTGCCATGACCCCAGCGACGCCAGCGTAGAATGAAGAAATAGCGAAGGCCAAAAGTTTATAACGATAGACATTGACGCCGATGATTTCTGCCGCGATGTCCTGATCACGAATGGCAACGAAAGCACGTCCGATGCGACTGCGTACCAGGTTTAGCGTCGCCACGATGAATAGCGCTGTGATCGGCAGCAGGAAGAAATACAATTCGGCTTGTGTTCTTAGGGTCTTACCAAAAAACACCGGCCGCGGCATCTCGATCGAGGCCTGGATGCCACCTGAGATCGCCGGCGTGTGGTTCAAAACCCATTCGATGATGAACTGCGCCGCCAGGGTAGCGATGGCGAGGTACAAGCCCTTGACCCGCAACGACGGCAAACCGACGATCACGCCGATCGCTGCCGCCATCAGACCACCGGCTGGCAATGTCACCCAAAACGGCATATTGAAGTGCACCGCGAAGTTGGCCGCCGTATAGGCACCGACCGACATAAAAGCAGCATGACCGATGGAAATCTGCCCGGCATAGCCCAGCAATATATTTAAACCCAGGGCGCCAACGACAGCGATCGCCGCCAGATTCACCAGGGTCAGATAGTACTCGTCCAGGAACACGGGAAAGATGAAAAAGAACAACACGATAAAGCCAATAGCCGCGGCCTTGCCAATGGGTAGCGGGTACAGCGCCATGTCCGACTGGTAGGTCGTTTTGAAATAGCCGCTTTCGCGATGAAACATAATTCACTCTTCCCTGACGTCAGATGCGCTCGATGATGGGTTTGCCGAAAATCCCATATGGCCGGAACATCAGCACCAGGATCATCAGAACGTAAGGTGTGAAGTCCTTGGTGCCACCTCCAACATATGGATCCACATAACCGGCGGAAATCGCTTCGGCCACGCCGACGATGACGCCGCCGACGACGACACCGATGATCGAATCCAGGCCGCCCAGAATGACTACCGGGAAAACTTTCAGGCCGAGCTGTGCCAGTTGGGTATCTACGCCAATGGCATTACCCCAGACAAGGCCACCCAACAGCGCCACAAAACCTGCCAGCATCCAAGCAAAAGCGAAATAGCGTTCGACGTTGATGCCCATCGCCATCGAGATCTGGTGACTGTCGGCAACAGCCCGCATAGCCACACCCTTGCGGCTTTTCATGAAGAACAAGCCGAAAACCACCAGGAAAAGGATACTGATGCAGCCACCGAGCAGGTCGATGGGCGAAACGAAAAATGGCCCCCAGATGATCGGCCGATCGGGGATCGGCAAGGGAATCGGTTGGGTCTCAGCGCCGAATACCAGAGGGGCAAGGCCGCGGAACATCAATGCCAAGCCAATCGTTGCCATGATGATGGCGACGACAGGCCGGCCGATCATCGGCCGCAACACAACGCGTTCCAGTCCCCAGTTGAAGACCAGCATGAACAACAAACCGACCCCGATTGCGGCCCACAAGGGGAAACCATACAGCTTCACGAAGCCGGCCACGATAATCGCCGCCACCATGCAGAATTCGCCCTGGGCGAAGTTAATGGCATCCGTGGATTTGTAGATCAGCACGAAGCCGACCGCCACCAGTGCATACATCAGCCCGGTCAAGATCCCGTTGGTCACCAACTCGACAAAAAACTGCCACTCCATCTTGGGTCTCCCTAAGCCGCTTCCTGGATTGTCATCTGTGCGTCAACAAAAGATTCACTGCCATCCTCAAAGGTGACGGCCAGGCGAAGTTCCACCTTATTCTTGCCGCCGTAGAACGCCTCGATCACCGGGCCGTATTTTTCGGCGATGAAGCCGCGCCGCAGTTTTCGCGTGCGGGTGATCTCGTTGTCGTCGGCATCCAGATCCTTAGTCAGCAGCAGGAACCGTTTGACCCGCGAGACTTCCGGCAAGCTTTGGTTGATCTTTCGCACTTCCTCGGTGATCAGTTCAACCACCTCGGGCTTCTGGCTCAGATCCATGTAATTGGTGTAAGGCAACCCCTGAACTTCGGCCCATTTTCCCACGTTCTCGAAATCTATCGCCAGCATGGCAGAAATAAACGGGTGCCCGTCGCCGAACGAAACCGCTTCATTGATGTAGGGGCTGAATTTCAACTTCAATTCCACGAATTGCGGCGCAAACGGCGTACCATCGCCCAGTTTTCCGACATCTTTGGCCCGGTCGATGATCACCAAATGACCGTTCTCGTTCAGCAGACCGGCGTCGCCGGTGCTGTACCAGCCGTCTTCCGAAATCACTTCGGCGGTCTTTTCCTCCTGCCGGAAATAGCCGGCAAAGACACCATCGCTCTTGATCTGAACCTCACCGTCGTCGGCGACGCGCACTTCTATACCCGGACAAGGTTTGCCAACCGTATCGGGGCTGGGTTGGTCATCGGGTTGCAAACTAACCAGGCCGCTGACTTCCGTCATGCCGTAAACCTGCTTCAAGTTGATGCCTAAGCCACGGAAAAAACGGAAAGTATCCGGCCCCATCGGAGCACCGCCGGTCAGACACCAGCGCGCCCGGCGAAAGCCCAACTGATCGCGAACCGGGCCGTAAACCAACCACTCGCCCAGCATGCCGGCCAGGTTGAGACCGAAGGGGACCGGTTTGCCTTCAAACTTCAAATCCTCACTACGCCGCGAGACGCCGCAGAAATAGTCGTAGATCTTGCGCTTCAGGGGCGAGGCACTAAGGCCCTTCAGCTGTAGGTTCGACAGCATGCCCTCCCAGATACCCGGCGGGGCGATGATCCCAGTGGGCCCCAATTCGCGCAGATCGCGTAACACGGTGTCCGGTGATTCCGGGCAATTGTTGGTTGCGCCTACCAGTAAGCCGATCACCATTCCATAGACCGTATCACCGACCCAGGCCATAGGCAGGTAGGCAAGAAAGTCATCGTCGGGGCGAACGTCTTCGTTGGCAGCGAAGATCCGGGCACAACTCAGCATATTGTTGTGTGACAGCATCACCCCTTTGGGGTCACCGGTGGTGCCCGAGGTATAGCAAATCAAAGCAATATCGCTGCCCTTGCCTTTGCCGATCTCAAGGTCAAAATAATTCGGATTGTCGCTACCGTAAGCCCGTCCGGCCTCCTGCACCGTCGCATAAGACTTCAGAAAATCCTCTTCATAGTCCGTCATGCCCCGCGGGTCGCTATAGATCAGCAATTGCAGGTTCGGCAATTCATCCTTGATCGAGAGGATCTTATCGACCTGCTCCTGGTCCTCGGCCACGATAACCTTGGACTCCGAATGGCGCAGCACGAAGGCCAATTCCTTGGCGATCGCGTCTTGATAAACAGGAACGGCCATACCGCCGAGGCTCTGCGCCGCCACTTGAGCCCAGTACAACCGCGGCAGGTTGTTGCCAATAATGCCCAGCTTGTCCTCGCGCCCAAAGCCCAGCGAGGCAAGACCAAGCGCGAAGGCTTGCACTTCGTCGGCGTAGTCAGACCAGGTGTAGGTTTTCCAAATCCCCAAATCCTTCGACCGCATCGCCGGCTGATCGGCCATCTCGCGGCTGTTCTTGAGCATGCATTCAGGTAGTGTTCCCACTTCCGCCATGGTTCAGGCTACCTCCTTGTGATCCGCACTGCCCAGATATGCCTCGATCACCTTCGGATCGGCACGCACCTCGTCCGGCGTGCCCTCGGAGATCTTGGCGCCCATGTCAAGCACGGCCACGCGGTCCGAGATGTCCATCACGACGCCCATGTCATGTTCGATCAGGGCAATGGTGGTACCCCATTCATTGTTCACATCCAGGACGTAGCGCACCATGTCCTCTTTTTCTTCCTGGTTCATGCCGGCCATCGGTTCATCCAGCAGCAACAGGCGCGGCTCGGCGGCTAGAGCTCGCCCCAATTCAACGCGCTTTTGTAGGCCATAAGCCAACGCACCCGTCAGCTGCTTGCGCAGATCGTTCAGGTTTAGAAAATCGATGATCTCCTCAACCCTCTCACGGTGCGCCACTTCCTCGCGCTGCGCCGGACCCCAATACAAAAAGGCTGACAATACGCCGGTTTTCATCAAAACGTGCCGCCCCAGCATCATGTTTTCCAGCACCGTCATGCCGCGGAATAGCGCGATGTTCTGGAACGTCCGAGCGATGCCCAATTTAGCGATCTCCGCTGGATCAGTATTGGTAATTTCGTGGTCTTCGAATTGCAGCCTGCCTGCATCCGGGTGATAGAAGCCCGAGATCATGTTCAATAATGTGGTCTTGCCGGCACCATTTGGGCCAATAATCGCGAAAATATCGCCTTCCTGAATTTCCGTGCTGACATCCGTGACAGCACGCACGCCGCCGAAGCTTTTCGCCGCACCCTCAATCTTCAATTTCACGCTCCGGCCGGAGCCAGCTTTATCAGTCATTCCGCCGTCCTAGTTTCTATCCATGCATGCAAAATCCGCCGTCGCTCGCATCCGGACACCCACCGAAGCATTTCGCCACGACCAATCACGGCCCAAGAAACCCAGAATCAAGGCAAATGGCAATTTTCATATTAGGAGACCCGCACCGCCCAACCCTGCATTAACCGACACACAAAGTGACCAAAACCATCAAGAAACAAAGCTTTACGCCGAGCCTCCGACTGATTTCCCAGTTTCTCGAGGCCTACCTTTGCATAGCCGGCGCACAGTAAAGCGGCTGAAGGCAACTTGGTCAAGTACCCTATTGTGCTTGACACGCCGCCACCAATAATGCTTGGCCCTACCCGCGGGCGCCAATGCCGCCGTCAATGGTTAGCACAACACCTGAGATATAGCTGGCCCGGGCAGAAGCCGCGAAGACCACCAAATCGGCACATTCCTCTGCTTTCGCGGCCCGGCCCATGGGCCAGATCTTGGTGAATTCCCGCCAGCGCGAAACATCGTCGAACTCGGCTTCGGCCCGCGCCTTCAACAGCGTGGTGATGCGATCGGTTTCCACAGGACCGGGATTGACTGCCAACACCCGCACACCTTGATCCAGGGAGGCGCCGCCGACGGCGCGGGTAAATGCCATCAGGGAGGCATTGCCGGCAGAACCGGCGACATAGTTGGCGGCGGGCTTTTCGCCGGCCAGGCCAATGACATTAACGATGACGCCATTCCCCCGCGCGGTCATCTGAGCCAGATAATGCCGCGTCATGTTGATATAGCCGAATACTTTTAAATCCCAGGCTTCGCGCCATTGCGCCTCGTCGATGCTGGCCACGTCGCCGCCGGGAATCGCACCGGCGTTGTTGATCAGAATATCGACCTCGCCCACCGCCTCGGCCAGTTCCACGGCATTGCCTCGTGCGGCAATATCCACGGAGTGGGTAAAAACCTGCACATCGTGGGCTTGTTCAATGATGCCCTTGGCATTTTCCAGATCGGACGCCGTGCGCGACGCCAAGTGGACATTGCAGCCTTCCGCCGCCAGGCCCTTGGCCACGGCCAATCCGATGCCCTTTGATGCACCGGTTACCAGCGCGGTTTTACCTGTTATTTCCAGGTCCATTATCGTCCTCCCCAGGTTTTGTCGTCACAGCCTATGTCGTCAGATTGGCTTCGGCCAGAGAAGATCGCAAAAATTGCCCCTCGGGGTGGTGATTTCTAAAGAAAAAGGGTCTATGAAGCGCCTTGTTGGATATGACAGTGGCATGGAATTAGGTCGCGCCGCCGGCACACCGTGCCGCGCGCACCTCTAGACGCTGTCATTTCGCACCCATTTCGAGGCCCAGGCATTTTGGGGGCCGAATTGACGCCATATACCAAGAGGAGACTGCCCATGACCTCCGTCGGCAATGATTCCCTTAATACCCGCCGCACGCTGAACGTGGACGGGACCGATTATGATTATTTCTCGCTGCCCGCGGCCTCGGAAGGCGGCCTGGGTGATCTTTCCCGCCTGCCTTATTCCCTAAAGGTTCTTTTGGAGAACCTGCTGCGCCACGAAGATGGCCGCAGCGTCACCACCGATGACGTCAAGGCCGTGGCGGCCTGGCTGCAGGACCAGCGTTCGGATCAGGAAATCGCCTATCGACCAGCCCGTGTGCTGATGCAGGATTTTACGGGCGTTCCGGCAGTGGTCGATCTGGCCGCCATGCGTGAGGCCGTGGTCGCCATGGGCGGCGATCCAAAAAAGATCAATCCGCTGTCCCCCGTTGATCTGGTGATCGATCACTCGGTGATGGTTGACCATGCGGGAACAGCCGATTCCCTGGCCAAGAACATCGAGTTGGAGTTTGACCGCAACGGCGAACGCTATGCCTTTTTACGCTGGGGCCAGGGCGCCTTTGACAATTTCCGCGTGGTACCGCCAGGGACCGGCATCTGCCATCAGGTCAATGTGGAATATCTGGCCCAGGTGACCTGGACCTCGGAAAACAGAGGCAAGACCATCGCCTATCCCGATACCCTGGTCGGCACCGACAGCCACACCACCATGGTCAACGGCCTGGCCGTCCTGGGCTGGGGTGTCGGCGGCATTGAGGCCGAGGCGGCCATGTTGGGACAGCCTGTATCAATGCTGATCCCCGAAGTTATCGGCATGAAGCTGACCGGCACGCTGCCGGCAGGTACCACAGCCACCGATCTAGTACTGACCGTGACGGAAATGTTACGCGCCCAGGGCGTGGTGGGCAAGTTCGTTGAATTCTATGGTTCCGGCCTGGACAGCCTGCCCCTGACCGATCGGGCCACAATCGCCAACATGGCGCCGGAATACGGCGCCACCTGCGGCTTCTTCCCTGTGGATCAGGAAACTCTGCGCTATTTGGAATTCACCTCCCGCGACCCGGCCCAGGTCAAGCTGGTCGAGGCCTATGCCAAGGCCCAGGGCATGTGGCGCGATGCCGCCAGCCCCGACCCGGTCTTCACAGAAACTCTGGAATTGGATATGGGTACCGTGGTGCCGTGCATCTCCGGCCCAAGACAGCCCAAGGACCGTGTCGATCTGGACAAGGCGAAAACCGCCTTTGCCGGCGAACTGCCCGGCTTGATGGCCGGTGCAGATACCGAAAAGGCGGTGTCGGTAGCCGGTACCGATTACAGCTTGCGCAGCGGCGACGTGGTGATCGCGGCGATTACATCCTGCACAAACACCTCCAACCCCTCGGTCCTGGTGGCCGCCGGGCTAGTAGCGCAAAAAGCCCATGCCAAGGGTTTGCAGACCAAACCCTGGGTCAAGACGTCCCTGGCGCCGGGCAGCCAGGTCGTTGCCGACTATCTGAATGCCGCCGGATTGCAGGGCGACTTGGATGCGCTGGGCTTCAACGTGGTCGGCTTTGGCTGCACTACCTGCATTGGCAATTCTGGCCCCCTGGGGGAGCCGATTTCGGATGCCATTACCGAAGGTGATCTGGTCGCCTGCGCCGTGCTTTCAGGCAACCGCAACTTCGAGGGCCGGATCAGCCCCCATGTCCGAGCCAACTATCTGGCCTCGCCGCCCCTAGTGGTGGCCTATGCCCTGGCCGGCAGCCTGAATAGAGATCTAACCACGGAACCCCTGGGCAAGAGCAGCGACGGCGAGCCGGTCTATTTAAAGGATATCTGGCCAACGCAGCAGGAAGTGGCCGATACGGTGGCCAAGGCCCTGACTCCGGCCATGTTCGGCAGCCGCTACAGCGATGTCTTCACCGGGCCCAAGGAGTGGCAGGCGGTCACCGCCAAGGAGACCCTGACCTATGACTGGGACGCGGTCTCCACCTACGTGCAATACCCCCCGTATTTCGAGGGCATGGCGGCGGATGCCGGTGGCTTCACTGATCTGAACGGGGCCCGTGAATTAGCCGTGTTGGGCGACTCGGTGACCACCGATCATATCTCTCCCGCCGGCTCCATCGCCGGCGACAGCCCCGCGGCGACTTATCTCAATGACCGCCAGGTGCCGGCACGGGAGTTCAATTCCTACGGTTCACGCCGGGGCAATCACGAGGTCATGATGCGCGGTACCTTCGCCAATACGCGCATCCGCAACGAGATGGCCCCCGGCACCGAGGGTGGCGTTACCAGGCACCAACCCAGTGGCGAGGAAATGCCCATTTACGATGCCGCCATGCGCTATCGTGAAGAGGGCGTGCCCCTGGTCATCGTGGCAGGCAAGGAATACGGCACCGGATCTTCGCGCGACTGGGCCGCCAAGGGCACCCAGCTGCTGGGCGTGGGCGCGGTGATCGTTGAGAGTTTCGAACGTATCCACCGCTCCAACCTGGTTGGCATGGGCGTTCTACCCCTGCAGTTCAAGGACGGCGACAGCCGAGGTTCCTTGAAGCTGGATGGCACGGAAACCTTTGACATCACGGGCATCGCGAGCGGCATCACGCCGCGTATGGATGTGACCTGCAAGATCAACTACTCCGACGGTAGCGCGCGCGAGATCATCCTGCTGTGCCGTATCGATACTTTGGACGAGGTGGAATACTACCGCCACGGCGGCATTCTGCAGTACGTACTGCGCAACCTGATGAACGACGCGGCCTGATCTTTCAGGCCATTCAAAACTGCGAACGGCCCGGCACATTCGTCATATGTGCCGGGCCGTTTGCGTTCAGCCAACATCGCGGTTACGGCGCGCGCTTACCGACAATTGATTTTCAGGTGAAGCGGACGATCACTAAGTTCCAGGCATGAAAATTTTATCCCGAAAGACTCTGTCCCTATTAGCCGGTCTCTGCTTGCTGTCGTTCTTTCCGCTCCATGGCGCTCAGGCCGGGCCGGGCAATCAGGTGGTGGTGGAGCTGTATACTTCACAGGGCTGCAAATCCTGCCCGCCGGCGGACCGCCAGCGCCACTACGCCGCCGCATTGCGCAACCGCAGCGTCTATACCCCGCAGATGGTCATAGGCGGCCGGCAACACGCCGTGGGCTCGGACGCATCCGCCGTGGAAGCAGCAATCGAAGCCGAACGGCGCGACGGTAATGGCGCGCCCGGCCTGCGGCTGGCCCATTAGGATGGCCGCATAGTGGTCTCGTTGGCAGCAGCACCCGACAAGCCTGGCAAGCGGGCAGGTGCCGCCTTCTGGCTGGTGCGCTATGACCAGCGCAAGGACGTCCCCATCAAACGCAGTGAAAATACCGGCAACAAGCTGAGCTACTTCAATGTAGTGCGGGATATGCGTGCCTTGGGTCAGTGGCGTGGTGAAGCGATACAACTTGACCTTAGCCGCGAGGAGCTGGCCGAGGGCGGCCGGGACGGCTGCGCCATCATTGTACAAAAGGGGTCTGTGGGCCCATCCTCGCCGCCGCCCGCATCACCTTATAGACATTGGTGCCTATTCAGACGATACAGTCGGCAAAACTATCATGCTGTTTAGTCAGGAGAGTTCACCGTGGATCTAGTCGAAGCCATTGAATCGCGCCGTTCCGTGCGGGCATACCTGCCCACCCCCGTGCCCCAGAAAACCGTTGCCAAAATTCTGCAGCTGAGCCTGCGCTCCCCCAGCGGCACCAACATGCAGCCCTGGATCGTGCATGCGGTCTCAGGCGACGTGAGACAAGGCATCACCGACGATGTCATCGCCTCCCGCCTCCGCGTGCGCGAGACGGGCGTGGCGGAACACGAGGGCGAAAGAGTATTTTATCCCGACAATCTTGGCGAACCCTGGCGGGCCCGGCGGCGCGCAGTCGGCTGGGACTTGTATGGCTTGCTGGACATAAAGAAGGGTGATCGGGAGCGCACCTTCGAACAGCATAACCGCAATTACACCTTGTTCGATGCGCCCGTAGGTCTGTTCATCTTTATCGACAAATCCCTTGAGGTCGGTTCCTGGCTTGATCTGGGCATGTTGATGCAGACCATCATGCTGGTGGCCCGCCAACACGGCCTGCACACCTGCCCACAGGCAGCCTGGCACATGTATCACAAGATCGTGCGCAAATGGACCGGCGCCGGCGAAAACGAAGCCCTCGCCGCCGTCATCACCCTTGGCTACGAAGACACCTCGGCCATCGAAAACACCCTGCGCACGCCGCGCGCACCGTTGGAAAAAGTCGTTACCTTTTCAGGCTTCGATTAGATCGGATTGGGCCTACATCGAATCTCTGGACCGCCCGCTCCCCGTCCCGGCCACCCATTGAAATATGATCCTGGGGGCGGCCGGGAGGAGGAGCGGGCGGCATGGCGCTTCGGCCCTAGACAGATTCCCTGATCAACGGGCATGTTGAACAGTGAATTCCACCACCACCGAGCTGCATCTTGCCGTAGTCGACGGTGATGATTTCAATACCGTGTTTATCCAGTTCATCCGCCGTTCGGTTGGACGTACCCCCAGGCATGATGACGCGGCCGGGTCGCACGGCCAGCGCATTAACAATCCAGGCGTCGTCTTCCGGCGAAATCTCGATGGTGCGGATACCCATGGCCCGCAAATTCTCCAAAAAGGAATACGGCAAGCCTCGCGGGTCGAGCAGGCAAAGATCCACATCAATCATCAACATCCAGCCATCAATATGAATGCTGTAGGCAGGCAAATCCACGACCAATAGGTCGACGCCTTGGCGCTTGAGCACCTCTGCCGTCTGCTCGATCGCCTCGTCGTTGACACGGATGCCGCGTCCGACAACCGCCGTCCGGCTGTTGAGCCAGGCAAAGCTGCCGCCTTCGATCATGCCGTTGCCACTGATGGTGCGAAGAATAGGCATGCCCAGATTGGCCAGGGTGCGTGCAACCGTCTGCTCCTCGCCCTGGCGCATACGGGGCGCCATGCGGGAGACGATGGCGCCGCCCTTGATGGCGAAAGCGCTATCGCGGGTGTAAACGGATTTGAACTGGTTTTCCTTGATCCCTTCGAGATAAACCACTTCCGCCCCTTCGGCCCGCAAGGTGTCGGCCAGGGCATCGTGCTGTGCCTGCATCTCATCGAACGGTGGGATTTCTTCGCTTTGCCAATACCAGCCGGCTTGTAGATCACCGAAGGAGCCGATCTCCTCAATGCGCTTGCTCGGGTCAATGATATCAAATTCATTGCCAGGCCGGTGCATCAGCACCAAGCGGATTTGGCCCACATCGTTGTCGCAGCCCCATTCCCGCCCCCAATCCTTTATTTGACGTTCACTGGCCTCGAACGGCGGCTCGGGTTCCGAGCCGAACATTTTGATGGTCGCGCCATAAATTTCACGGTTTTTGGGTATTGCCATGTGCCCATGTCTCCGAAGGAACCAAAATTCGGTGAATATCATAGACAGGTTTCACAGCTATCAGTACAAAACCTCTGTTCACAATGGCCGATTGGCATCATGTTTTCCTGCAAAATTGGATCTTTCGAGGCGCCCTCGTGTGGGCTATGGATTTATGCAATGCACAACGGAAAGAATAAGGGGTCGAGCGATGACCGAGACACTGGCGATATCTGAACGCACCCGATTACGGCGGGCGCGGGAACGCGGGTACTTCGACCGCGAGACCATTTACGGCATTCTTGACGCCATGCCGCTTTGCAATGTGGGCTATGTAATTGATGGTTCCCCCGTTGTGATGCCGACTTTTCAGTGGCGCGAAGGCGATCATGTCTATTGGCACGCCTCGAGTGGCGGCCGGGGCATAAAGGCGGCGGAAGGCAGCCAGGTTTGCCTGACAGTCGCGCTCCTTGATGGTTTGGTCCTGGCCCGAAGCGGTCTGCATCATTCCGCGAACTTTCGCTCCGTCATGGTGTTCGGCACTCCGGAAAAGATCACCGACCCAGAGCAGAAAGCGGCCAAGCTCGATGGCCTGATCGATCACCTTTATCCCGGCCGCAAAGAGACACTGCGCCCGATGACGGATGACGAGGCCAAGCAGACGGCCGTGCTATCCCTGCCGATCGAGGAAGCCTCGGCCAAGCTTCGCACCGGCGGTCCGGTGGATGACGAAGAAGATTATGCCCTGCCGATCTGGGCCGGCGTCATACCGGTCAAGATGCAGATCATGCCGCCCGAACCCGATCCCCGTAATCTTGACGGCGTGGAGGTACCTGACTTCGTTAAATCGATGACATTGGGATAGCCGACGAAAGGGCTGACCTAGGTCTCGCCCTTCAGCAGTTTGTCACGGTATTCCTGGCCAGTGATCAGACCGCCCGCTTTTTCAACCCGGTCTCGGTCATGTTCGGGCAATGCGTCCTGCATCTCATCAATCCGCTTCCAGGTCGCCAGCGGTGCGGGCACGCCATCGCGCGGCACATAGCGGGAGGTCTCAACGCGCTGATAGCGGTGCACGTAACGGGGGCAGTTGACCCAAACCCGCGCCACGGCAACGCGGACCACCAATTGCGCCTCCGCGTAGCTGGCCAACAGGGCGGGATCATCATCCAGCTTAGCGGTGCCTTCCAGTCGCAGACGGTGCGGTGTTTCAAAATCGATGAACAACAGGCCCAATTTGGCGTTGTTTGCGATGTTGCCCATGGAATAGTACATGCCGTTGCCGTCATAGCTGGGAAAGACAATCGTTTTGTCATCCAGCACCCGGACAAAGCCCGGATCGCCGCCCTTGTATGATGACGTTGGCTGGCCATCGCCGTTGACACTGGCCAGAAAGAACATATCCCGGCTTTCGATAAAGACCTTGTCAACACTGCCAACCCGATCTTTCATCGCGACATCCTCGATCACTTTGGCAATGTTTTCCGTGCCGAAACGCGCTTGCAGGGCCCGGTGCTCGTCACCCAGAAAATCGCTCATCCGCCTATTCTCATTTCATTGGCCTCCAGCCCTTCAATCCAGTGCCGCGTCAATCTCGGCGACAACATCCTCGATCTTCATATCAGCGGTAAAAATTCCCCACGCGCCGGCTTCGATCAACTTCGCATGATCATCCGCAGGAATGGTACCGCCGACGAACAAGGGTATAGCGCCGCCGTCCAGGGCCCTTAGCTGTCGTGCCGTTTCCGCCACCAGCTCCATATGGCTACCCGACAATATGGACAGACCCACCGCATCCACGTCCTCCTCCACCGCCACGTTGGCGATGAAATCAGGCGCCTTTCGCAGGCCGGTATAGATCACCTCGGCGCCGGCATCGCGCAGGGCCAAGGCAATCACCTTGGCGCCCACATCGTGGCCGTCCAGGCCCGGCTTGGCGATCAGAATGCGTTTTCCGTTCAAACTCATAACCCGCCCCTAATAGACACAGTCATAGTCCAACGGGCTCCTGGAATTCGCCCCAATGATCCTTCAAGGCGTCGACCATCTCGCCAATACTGACGTAGGCGTGACAGCAATCGATCATATGGGGGAGTAGATTTTCCGCATCTCCCGCCGCCGCCCGGGACAGCTTTTCCAGGGCCTTTGCCGCCGCCGCACCGTCCCGTTCGGCGCGAACCTTGTTGAAGTGGTCCACGGTCTGACCGACAATCTTGGTATCCAGCTTGAAGACTTCGCCAAAATCATTGGCGTCTTCATCCTCGCGGCGAAAATGGTTCTGCCCCACCACCACGCGCTCGCCCGCATCAGTCTGCAATTTTCGTTCCAGGGCGCGCTGGGCGATGCGGCTTTGTAGATAGCCGTCCTCGATAGCCTTCTCGGCGCCGCCATAGTCTTCGATCTCGGCGATCACCTTGGTGATCGCCGCATCCATTTCATCGGTCAGATATTCCACGTAGTAGCTACCGCCGAGGGGATCCACGGTCTTTGAAATACCGCTTTCATAGGCCACCATCTGCTGCGTGCGCAATGCCGTCTCGGCGCTGAATTCAGTAGGAATTTGGTAGGCCTCGTCATAGGCGGCTGTGAAGATCGATTGCGCCCCGCCGAATACCGCAGCCATGTTCTCGATTCCAACGCGGACAATATTATTGTAAGGCTGCGCTGCCGTCAGGGAGGAGCCGCCGCAGACCACGCCAAAGCGGAACATCAAGGCCTTGGGATCGGTCACGCCATAGCGTCCCTGCATCAGGCGGGCCCAGACCCGGCGCCCGGCACGGAATTTGCAAATCTCCTCGAAGAAATCCATATGGACATAAAAGAAGAAGCTGAGACGCTTGGCGAAATGATTGACGTCACCGCCCCGGCGCAGCATTTCATCCACATAGGCCAGGCCATTGGCCAGGGTAAAGCCCATCTCCTCCACCGCCGTGGAGCCGGCGTCGCGAACGTGCGCGCCGGCGATTGAGATGGGGTTGAAGCGTGGCGTAGCTTCATTGGAAAAGAGGATCGAATCCGCTATTAGCCTTAACGAGGGACGAACCGGAAAGATCCAGGTTCCCCGCGCCACATATTCCTTGAGAATGTCGTTCTGAATGGTACCCGTCAGGCTTTCCCGGGGTACGCCTTTTTTGTCGGCGGCGGCCAGATACATGGCGTAAATCATCGGCGCCGTGCCGTTGATGGTGAACGAAGTGGAAATGGAAGCGAGGTCGATGCCATCCAGCAGGATCTCCATGTCCGCCAGGGTAGCAATGGAAACCCCGACCTTACCGACTTCTGAGCGGGCCATGGCGTCGGTGGGGTCATAACCGCACTGCGTGGGCAAATCCAGGGCCACGGACAGGCCGGTCTGGCCCTGATCGAGGAGAAAGCGGTAGCGTTGATTTGTTTCCTCGGCCGAGCCGAAACCGGAATACTGCCGGATGGTCCACAGTCGGCCTCGGTAGCCGTTGGGAAAGATGCCTCTAGTAAAAGGATATTCGCCAGGCTGGCCGGGATCGCTTTTGACCATATCGGCGGTCGCAACCTGGGGAATTTCAATGCCCGACGGTGTTGTGGACGATGGCATCGAAGGGGGCATGGCCTGGGCCGTAGTGACGCTGTCAATCATGTCCTAGTCTTCCTTTTTCAAAATGCCGTCAGCGGCGGACCAATGATCATCATGCACCCAGGCGGTGGCAAAATTTCTGGTTTCCAGGTCCAGCAATTCCTGCCGCGGGGCACCTCGGCGCTGCGCCAGATTCAATTCCTTGAAAGCGCGCATGACGTGAGGGGCTTGTCTTAGCATAGGCTTCACAAACGCCGCCACGGCAACGTCCAGATCTTCATCAGCAACTGCGTCGCCAAGACCAATCGCCATGGCGTCCTCACCGCCTAGCAACTCGGTCCGGCCCAGCATGCGCATGGCCCGAACCGGCCCGACCAGACGCATCAGATCAACGCCGCCGCCCCAGGCCGAAGTAATATTCAACCGTCCCTGGATAAAGCCGATACGAGCGTGCGCCGCGAAAATACGAAAATCGCAGGCGGCGGCCAATTCAGCCCCGCCGCCCAGGGCATCACCATTCAGGGCGGCGATCACCGGCACCGGAAACCGCCGGATCGCCTCCAGTGCCGCCCTGGCCTGCAAGGACATCTCCGTCGCCTCGGTCAGGGTTCGCACACTGGCCAAATCATGCAAATCGCCGCCAGCGGCGAAACTTTTATCGCCGGCACCGCGCAACACGGCGGCCAGCAAATCCCCATCCGCGGCAGCAGCGGTAAAGGCAGCGCCCAGTTGCTCCAACACGGACCGGCTCAAGGCATTGCGTTTAGCCGGCCGGTCGATCAGCACATAAAGCACCCGTTGCCGCGTTTCGATCCGCAAATCGCCGGTCGCCATGACTTCAGTTACTCCAGCATGCACCTTAACCAATCGGTATCCGGAAAATAGTAACCTATTAATGACATTGCAAAACCAATCTATCGTAATATATGAATTACAAACAGGCCGTTTTGGCTAGCTGGAACCGTGCAATCTTGACTGGATTTTGTACCTACCGCCGTGGGCGGCCAGCAACAGCCATGGCGCGAGACGTGTGATGCCTGACATCAGCGTCGAACAGATGCTTGATGCCTTGTCTCCAGTGGAGCATCCGCAACCAACAAGCGGTAAATTTCTTACCGCCGCCCGAGAGTTTTAAGCAAGGCCCTTGAATGTCCCTAGGTGGTCATTCTGCGCCATGGCGACACGGCGACGAACCGACCCGCCATTGCAAATGCGATCAGAACCTTAATGGAGACGTCCTCTCAAAATATTCGCCGCAATATGAAATACGGCATCATGCCTGACAAAAGACAAAGTGCTCATACCAAGCTGTGATGGAATAATTCCCGGCGAAGCCAAGAAAATAACTCCCCAACATGACGAGCATTTTCATCAGTTCGCCGTCGTGACAAATGCGACGCAGTAGAGGTGTGCACCAAAACAGCTTCGAGCCTATTAGGCCTGAAGCCAGTTTTCCCCAAATTCAATGACATACCGGCAGCCACCGTCCGCAATGTATCACGTGTGGTCATCGATGTTTTCAAATTTCTGGGCGATAATATCCTTGCAACTTGTGTGCCATTACTTGGCCTAGTCCCGTGAAGTTCCGGTCGGTATGTGCGCCTCCTTGTGTTCTGGTTCTGAACTGGTGGCGCCTGTAGCAAAATCTAATTTGGCCTATTGCGTCCCAAACGGTTATGGGCCCGGACAAACTGATCCGACGCAATGGCCGCGAGCACGGAAATCTCACCCGCCAAGCAGGTGGCGGCGAAAATCTCGGCCAGCTTCAGCGCTCCACCCGGCCCGGTGCAACCCAGCATCTCCAGGCAAGGCAGGTGGGTAGGCAGCCGCGTGCCGCCGCCAACCGTGCCAACATACAGCGAAGGTATGGTGACCTCGAACAGCAATTCATCGCCATGTTCTTCTATCGAGGTCAGGCCGTTGGCGCTTTCCCCCACATAGGCAACGTCCTGACCGGTCGCCAGGCCCAGGGCGGTGATGCCGTTGGCGATGTGCATGTTGAAACCAATGCCCCCCGTCAGATGGCCGATCTCCAGATTATTGCGGTAATAGCGCAGCATCATCTCCGCCGAGGAATGCAGCAGGTCCGAGATCGCCTCCCGTTGCAACAACAAGCGCGCTCGAACGCTGCGGCCACGGCCCTTGGTGAAGTTATGGAAGGTAGCCTTTTTATCTCCCTGAACGGAGGAAGGAAAATGGAAGGTCAGGCCACCGTGATGATCCGAGATCATGGTACAGATGGCATGGCTGACATGGGTGATCATGTTGATGCCCATGGCGTCGGCTGGATCATAGACGAAATTGACGATCAGACGGCTGCCTAAGGGAATATATTCACAGCGCAGCAGGCGACCGTGGCCGGTACTGTCATCGACCACGGCGGATATGGCGGCCTGGTTCCCTTCCATCCACTCCCGCAGCGTGCCGACAGCTTGGGGAGAAGGTGTTTCAAAGGTGGCGTTGGAATGGATTTCGTTCTGGTAGACCTCGGTCTCGGCCCCACCCGAAAGCGTGATTGCCTTCATGCCCCGGTTATAGGAGGCAACAAGCGTCCCTTCCGTGGTGACCATGGGGACCAGAAATTCTCCCTTTGCGTGCTCACCCCGCAGCAACAGGGGTCCGGCGATGCCGATGGGCAGGCGCACATAACCGAACTGATTTTCGATATTGCCACGATAGGCTTCCGCCTCGCCCGCGTGGTGCAGGGCAGCAAGATCAATGCCACTTTCCGCCTCGACCCAGGCGCGGCGTTGATCAATGGCGCTGTCGCTATTTTCCTCCGTCGGCGAGAACCTTGGTAGCGTGGATTTCACCATGGCGCACCTCCTGTTATTGATGAAAAAATCGACACGATTGTTTGCGAGCTGTACGGCTTGACACTCGGTGAGGTTGATCTAGTGCTTGGCGGTTCGGATGTCATTGATAATCACTGATCCATCCACTTTAAATAAACATAGGCAGAGAGTGCAGAAGATTTTCAAGCCTCTCGCGAAAACTAATCATGTAGACGTCTTTTTTCGTTCTGGCACGAATAAGGTTGCCATTGGACTGGGCCGCGATACTTATGGTTCCGATCTTAGTCGCGCTCGCCATCCATCGAGATATGATAGTATTTATGTGAACTATTTTGAAATATGGATTGCTCAAGAAGCTGGGGAGACATTCTTCTTAGAGAAATCTTGTATGCACCTTGATACGCCATATCCAGATGGAACTGGAGACGAAGAAGTTTTGGCACTTCACTGTGATCCTTCTCTAGATGGAAAAGGCTCAGAGTCAATTTTCAAACGTGGGCCACATCTGCATTTATCTGGAAATAGGCGCGATATAAAAAGAGCCATATTGCACTGTATTTAACGAACTTGGAGAGCTCTATTTCAAGCATCGGCAGTCTTTCGACCGCGTTAGACAAGATCGTTTCAATGATCGATAGCGAGCTATTACCTAGGTTGTCTTAACCTCGGAAAGGCTCGGGTCAAAGCGCCTACCTTAGTTATCCAGCATTTTGAATTTAGCCATCAGCTCGTCTTCGCTTTCGACGAAATCAGGATTCTGTTCGATGCAGTCAACCACCGGACAGACCAGACGGCATTGGGGTTCGTCTTCATGGCCGACGCATTCGGTGCATTTGAAGGCATCGATGGCATAGATTGGATCGCCGACCGATATGGCCTCGTTGGGGCAGACCGGTTCGCAGGCATCGCAGGCGGTGCAGGTCTCGTTGATCAATAGTGCCATGATTGCGCCTCCCTCTAATTTTGAACTAGCTTACGACGCTTTAGGCAGTGCTTCCAAGCCCGCCAGTTTCTGATGCCGGAAGGCGCCCCACAGAGCTGCGCCAATGGCGCCGGCGTAGATGGAATCGGGGTGGGCACGCAGATCCAAATCCGTCATTTTCTGTGCCACCATGCGCTCGGCCATGGTTGCCACCAAGCCGCTGTCATTTGCCAAGCCGCCGGTGACCAGCACCGTGCCTTCGCCCACCTTGGTGGATTTCAACAGTTTGACCAGACGGTCAGCCATGGAGGTATGGATGCCCTTCAGGATGTTCTGCGTCGAGATGCCCCGGCTGACCATGTTGATCACGTCCGTTTCCGCCAGCACGGCACAGATGGAACTAACCGCCTCCGGATCGTCGGCTTGTTGCGACAGCTCGCCAACCTCGTCCAGGGCCACGCCTAGATAGCGGGCGATGTTTTCCAAAAACTGCCCAGATCCCGAGGCGCATTGGGAGGTCATTTTGTAGGTCAGGACCTTGCCCCGGTCATCGACGCGGATTGCCCGGCCATGCAAGGCGCCCACGTCCATGGCCGCGCGGGTGTCGGGGTCCAGATAAATGGCGCCGCGAGCGTGCGTGGTCATGGAATAGAAATGCCCGGTGCGGAATTCGATATTCTCACCCTCGCCGGTGGTCGCTACATAATCGATATCGTCTTCCGTCAAACTGGCCTCGGCCAGCAATTCATCATAGCATTGCCAGGCCAGATCCATCGGCTCACGGCGGCGGATACGTTCCACACGCTTACCCAGCCATTCGGGGTTCTCGCCGCCCTCGCTCTTGAACAACACCGCCTTGACGGCGCCGGTGCCAATATCGATACCTGCTGAAATATGCATTTTGCCGCTTCCCCTCTAGTGCTCGACCTAGGCGACTTCGCCGTCAGCCACAGCCCGCTGGGCAAAAGTGGCCGCGCCCAGGGCCCCGGTGAAGATCGAATCCGGGTCGATGTTGATGGACAATTCGCCATAGTTTTCCTGGATCAACTGCTTCAATGCCTTCACCGCCGCGCCGTTGTTGGCAACACCGCCCGTGAAGGTGAATTGATCGCGGATACCGCCCGAACGGGACAGGATCGACATGGCCCTCAGAATGATCGCTCGGTGCAGACCGGCCAGGATATCTTCCCGCGCCTCGCCCAGGGATAACCGGTCACGCAGCTCGGCCCCAGCGAAAACAGTGCAGGTGGAGTTGATGCGTACATTACGGGTCGACTTCAAAGCCAAGGGGCCAAGTTCGTGTAGCCCTAGGTTCATCTCGTCGGCGATATAGCCCAGATAGCGGCCACAGCCGGCGGCGCAACGGTCATTCATCTGAAAGTTCTCGACAATGCCGGCGGGATCGACCTGGATCGCCTTGGTATCCTGGCCGCCGATATCCAGCACAGTGGAGGTGTCGGGATACATTACATGCGCGCCCAGGCCATGGCAGAGGATTTCCGAACGGATATGGTCCTTAGAAAACGGCAGCCGGGCCCGGCCATAACCGGTGCCGATGACAAATGTCTCCTCCAACGGCGTATTCAGCACCTCCCTGATGGGTTCATGCACCGCATCGGATGCCGCCGATAGATCGGCGTAGGCGGCGAAGGTACGGTCCAGGGCGCGGAGCAGCTTGTCCGACAAGCTTTCCTCGGATATGCGGTTTTCCACGTCGATGATGGAACGGTCGTAGACGTTGAGGACATGGTCGAAGGATAGATTGCTTTCGTTCGCCACCGCTTCGCCCACCGCCAGATAGCGGGAGCCGGCGATGTCGCGAAAGAAATCGGACTTGCGCTGTGCCCCCGGCGCGAACTGTTCCGGAGCCTCCTTATTCAGGCGGCGAAAGACTTCCGCCAGCGCTTCATGCAGGGCATCCGTCTCGCCGCCAAAGCGTTCCGGATCAGCATTGGCGATGCAGGTCTGTTCCAGATCCACAAGCTGCTCCAGAAACTGCTCCAGGCGGAAATCCCGCACCAGTTGGTCGAGAAAATCATCCAGACGTCCATCCAGGGCCGAAATCCCGTCCAGGGTCTGGCGAAACAGATGGAAGCGGGTGTTCAGCAGCGCCTCCTGTTTGGCGACCTCGGCCGCCACGTCGTAATTGGAGCGGGAATTGGTGATGCCCCGTCCCAGGACCTGTTGGCTTTCGTCCATCACCACCGCCTTGGTGGTGGTGGAACCCAGGTCGATACCGATAAAAGTTTCCATGACCGTATCTCCTAGGCCGCCTGGGTGGCGCTTTTTTGTTCCAGCATCTGGAAGTAGCTCTCCATTCGGTTCTTCACGTTGGCAGCGGAGAAATAGCGCGGGTCGACCAAATCGGTCTCGATAAAGGCGCCCGGCTTACCGGTACGTTTTTCAATCTCGCGCAGCATCAGCAGCTGTCCGGCGGAAAAACTGTTACAGCTCTTCACCGAATTAACCAGCAGGCCGTCGGCCTGATAGTCGTCGATGTAGTTGCACAACATCTTGATCCGCGCCGGCAGGCTGAGGTTGGTGTAGCAGCCGAGGCAATAGTCGGCCAAAGATTTCAGCGGATTGTCCGGATCATGCCGAAAGCCTAGGTCATAGACGCCGCCGACCTTGGTGTAAGTGGAGGCGACCACGACGGCGCCTTCGTCATAAAACATTTTCCAGAATTCACGAAAATTGGTGTAGTTCGGCGTGCCTTCGACGACCAGACGGAATTTCTCCTTGCCAAAATCACCTTCCGGCGTGACCGGGCCCAGGCCCTCGGCCAGGCGTTGTTCGATCTCGCCGCGCAGGGTCTGATAGTATTCCGTAGCCGCCTCGGTGCCGCGGAAGGCGGTGAAGATCGGTCCAATGTAATAGACGCCGCCAAAGAACGCGTCGATGGGTGAAGGTTTGTTCTTGGCCGCCTGAAGAATCCAGACCAGATCATCCTCAGCCTTCTGCGATTGCCTGAGGTACTGCCGCAAACGGTCGATATCGAACTTGACGCCGCTAACCCGCTCCAACGTCGGGATGACGTCGTCCTTGAGCTGCTTGACCACGTAGTCGCGCATGTTTTGGGTGATCGAACCATCGGCCTGATAGGGCACGTGCAGCATGATTGTTTCGCAGTCGTAACGCTCCCGTACCAGCTCGAACCATTTCATGAAGGTGAAACAGCCGGTGTATGACAGCAGCAGGACATCAGGATCGGGCAGCTTTTCGCCCGTGGGCCCTATGTTGCCTTGTTCAATCATGCCCAGATCGGATTTGACGTAAGTGCAGACGTCTTCGGATTGGCCGTTACGCTCGGCCTCCATGATCAGGCGGCCGGATTTTTTGCGCATGCCGTTCTGCAGGGCGTTGATCTCTGGAAAATTGCGGTCGAGATCAAAGCACATCAGCAATTCGTTTAAATTGCCCGGCACGAAGGTGGAGACGACCTTGCGACCGTCTTCATTGGCCGTGGACAGACGGGTGAAATTTTCGTCGATCATCACCTTCTGCTTCAGCATGGAAGCTTCCTTGATCACCTCGGTCGAGGGTTTTCTGGGGGCGGCTTTGTTCATCATGCGCTCCATAGCTTGATTGAATCGGCGAAGGTGCCCGCTTGTTCGCGGATCGCCTGCATCTGTCCGGTATTCTCGGCGTATTTGAAGGCGGTGAAGGGGATGTCGTCCCGGTTCAGGGCCTCCTGCAACATGGGTCGGTCCAGCAACGCGGGGTCACAGAAACTTGGGGCAGCAAAGACCACGCCCTCGGCGCCGCTGTTGCGCACCTGATTGATCAGGAACTTGCCCTTGTCCGCCTTGTCCGGCTCGAACTTGGCCGAGGTCGCGGCGGAATGATGCAGGAAGGCTTTCGACAGATTATCCATGGGATCGCCCGTGGTCGGCACGTCGTCGATCAACCAACGGGTGATCAGCAGAAAATCATCATCGACCACATAACAGCCGGCCATTTCCAGGGACTTGATCAGACCAAGCGGCGGCTGTTCGCAGAACACGCCGTTGACCACCACTCGGCAATTGTCCCGCTGGGGCCGTTCCTCAGCCTCCGCAGCAGCAAGATAGCCGCGCAGCATTTGGGTATGTTCCTCCACCGGCAACACCATGCCGGCACGCAACAGCAGATAAATCTCAGACGTGGGCGCCTGCCAGGGCTGTTTGGCGCGCATTTGATAGAGCTCGTTGATGACCTGGCGGTTCTCGTTATAGACCGCGATGGAATTTTGCAGATCTTCGTCGGCGATCTCGCGTCCGGCCAGCTTGCCCAGATCCTCGCGCAAAGTCTGCATCTCGTGGATATAGAAAGCGCCGCCGATGTCGTCCTTATAGGTCTGGGGCAGGTCGAAATATTTGACGTACTTGTCCTTGAACAACAACTGCCACATACCGGAGAGATTGCGGATCACATCGCAGATGGAGGGGAACAGCATGCCGTCCAAACTGTCCAGGCGCCCGGTCAGCCCCAGCTCGATGGTGGAGCGGGGAATGCGGCAGATGTAGCTTTGATAGTAGGCATCGCCGTGGATCACTTCTAACTGATCACCACCGCCGAAGATGCCCACGGGCAACATGCCGGCGGCATGGATGATCTCGCGCGGCACATAGATAGGCAAATAGCCAATGGCCTTGCCAGCAGGGTTGGCGGCCTTCCAATCCTTAACGGCGTTGAAGTCCAGGTCGTCGAATAGCGCCTGGCAGCGGTCGACAATTTCTTGCACGGTCATCTTGGATGCTCTCCCAATTAAAAATCATGACCTCTTCGTCTTCCCCTGGTGTTGTCTTTCCCCCGAAAACCCAGCTGTTAAGGTCCCCAAAACCCAAAAACGGCCCAAAAAGGAATTGACGGAATCCGTTTCAATCAGCTAATCTAGTATTCAAGTACCACAATACGGTTTTTGCCGTCAAGCCTAATTCGAACGGGAAAACGTATGGAGGAAGCTTTGATGAACCAGATAGAAACCACTCTGGACCGGCCAATCGCCAACGTGACGGCAGCACCGAGGCAGTCGCTAAGTGTTGTCATGCTTGGCAGCGGCGGTTCCGGCGTCATGACGGCGGCGGAAATCCTGCTGCGGGCTGCGGCGCGGGTCGGTTACTACGGTCTGATGACCAAATCCTTCGGACCGCAGATTCGTGGCGGCGAGGCGGCGGCATTCGTCACCTTGTCAACAAGCCCGGTCGAGATCCAGGGCGATGAGGTCGATCTGTTATTTGCCATCGATTGGAAAAATGCCGGCCGTTTCGCCGGCGAACTGCTGCTTGGCGCGGAGACGCTGGCGATATCAGGCGAGGCCGGGGCGGAGCTGCCCCGCATCGTGACCGAGCCGGAGCCACGGCTGGAAGAAATTAATCTAAAGACCCTGACCCGGTCTCACAAAGGTACCCGGCCCAACATGGTCGCCCTGGGTTCAGTCGCCGGTGCCATCGGGCTGCCACGGGATGCGGTCGCCGCCCTGATCGGTGAGCGGCTGGAGAAAAAGGGCGAGGCTGCGATAGCCCAGGGCCTGACGGCGGTGGATCTTGGCTATGAGGCGACCGCCAATTTCAACCTGGCAAAACTGGACCCCGCCCCAAAGGAGGCCGCGCGCTGGATCATTTCAGGTAATCAGGCGGCGGGTTATGGCGCCATGCGCGCCGGCGTACGTTTTTCCGCCGCTTATCCCATCACCCCGGCCACGGAAATTCTGGAATGGCTGGCGCCGCGCCTGCAAAAGGCCGGCGGCCTGCTGGTCCAGGCGGAGGATGAATTGGCCTCCATCAACATGATCATCGGCGGCTCCTTCGGCGGTTCCGCCGTGCTGACCGCAACCTCGGGCCCCGGCCTGGCCTTGATGAGTGAGTCCATAGGCTTGGCCGTGGCAGCGGAAATTCCCATACTGGTGATCAACGTCATGCGCGGCGGACCCTCCACAGGCATCCCGACCAAGTCGGAGCAATCCGATCTGAACATCGCGGTCTATGGCCTGCATGGCGACGCGCCCCACGTGGTGACGGCGCCAAATTCCGTTTCCGACTGTCTGTTCACCGCCCAGTGGTCCACGCATCTGGCCGAATCCATGCAGGTGCCCACCATCATGCTGTCCGATCAATCCTTCGGCCAGGCCTTGGGCATTGTCGAAAAGCCGGCGGAGCTGGTCTTCGCCACCCACCGCCTGGTGGCCGAGGAACCTGGTGAGAACTATCAACGCTATGCCCTGACGGCATCGGGCGTCTCGCCCATGGCCTTGCCGAGCACGCCCGGCGGGCAATATACCGCCGATGGTCT